>Ga0325411_1007944_pt1 | contig 11535 bp, 4 predicted proteins | sample PopdelMetagenome_13_FD_206181 | JGI IMG/M metagenome (GOLD analysis project Ga0325411, IMG submission 206181) | Populus deltoides microbial communities from Bellville, Georgia, United States - Xylem-PdIQD-R4 | ecosystem: Host-associated > Plants > Phyllosphere > Stem > Wood/Secondary xylem...
TACTCGTTTGACCAAGCAATATGTATAAAAGTTAAACATTATAAACAATATAAGTTGTATGGTATTGATCTGTTTGAAGCCATTGAAGCTTGTTCATTGAGATGTCTACTCAAAGCTTCTGTACCTACGCACGCCATGATGCCTAGAGAGTCAACAAAAAAAAAAAAAGTGGCTTGCATGTTGTACTTCGAATATTAGGAGTCTAAGTGCAATTAGTGCTTTGCAAAACTATAATATCATCAGAGAACTTATCTCCAATAAAGACTGCAAGTTGAAACGATGCGCGCAGTAGCTCCATTCATCAAAATCTAGGCTTTAATTCATTCATACCTCAATCTCCATCAACAACTATTTATCACAATATATATTGCTTCTTAATTTGACGCATATTGTATTTATAGTTTGCATTATTGATATTGTAATTTCTTTATTATAATTCTTTTGGAATTTTTTTTCAATTTCTATTCATCAATTTTCTTTTTCGGTTAAGATACACCGTTTTCATGTTTATTTGTTGAGAACTCAGTAAGTTTTCATTTTCCCCTTCCTTTTTCTTTTGCATATATGGTAGAGACGTGACTTTATCAAAGTCCTTGCTATGTACAAAACGTGACATGATTCCTGAAGATGAAATTTGGTCACCATAAATTACAGTCTATGGTGATTAAAAAAAATTATTTTTAATAACCAGGAGCTATGGTGACGGCTACTAGCTAGCTGAGCAGCATGGTCATACGGTTTTTAATCAACATAGGCTACAACATCGAATAAAAAAAAGAAGAGTTTTTGGTACCAAAAAAATTGGTCACAGGAACCACGAAGTGTTGAAGTTTTCATAACATTTGCAATGGTAGATTAATCCTCACACATGACATATGAAATCGTAAAAATACTACATATAAAAATTAGACTTTTCATGATTGTGTTATAGGCTACTAGGACGATGGCATGTGTTGTTCCTGATAAAAATTAGCCCCTGTTGGGATAAAAAAACTCTTAAATACTTAAAATAATAAATGTAGATGGAGAAAATAATGTATAGAAAAAGAAAAATAAAATCAAGTTATAGGAAGTATATATTTAGGTAATTGTGCAGTAGTTAGCTAGAAATAGTCTGGCTTTAGTTGTGAATACTCTGGCTTTTTTATGTGGCAAGAACATGTGGCATGGTCTAGTATCTTTGCATGACCAATAACCCCAGCTTTTAGGGTTTTATGGTTATTTATAGCTTTGTCAGCCCAAAAGATGAAATATTTGGCTCTTGCTTGATAATTGAGTGTATTTATATACGCAGTTCTTGAACTTCTTCATGTAGAATGAGATGTGCCATTGATTAAGAATGTGTGTGCTTTCAGTTTTGTCCATGCTTTTAGTATAGGAAAAAAAACTATTGGCTAACTATGGTGGCACATTGATTGTTGTGTCATACTATGATTGTTGTGTCATGCACATCATTGGTGGAAATGCTAGTCATGGACAATGTCATTAGCGTAGAAAATGATGACTTCTCTGTATGGAAAAAGGTTGTCTACATGTAGAAAAATTATGTGTATGAAGATTATGTGTGTGGCTTCTAGAAACCTAAAAAAATGCATAAAAAGGTATGTTGGGTAGGATTAGACAGACTAAGATCATTATGAGTATCGGTATGAAATTCTTGTTGTTTGGCTAGAAACATTAATGGCCTTAACAACTAAATTTTCTTTTTTAATTTATGTATTATTATTTGCCCCCTAAATCTTTTAAATAATCATGTTTGGAAGATTTTAACCAGCAAAAATAGAATAAAAAAATACTTATTGAATAAACATTACCTTGGTGGCTATGTTTGCATGAGAAATTTTACCTTTATGGTTGTGCTTTCATGAGAAATGAATGTTTTCCTTTTGTAGCTTTTGTTAGCATGAGAGTTTTTCTTGCAATGGAGAGGAAGTTTTATCAATTTCCAGTAGAAAATAGTATTATTTGGAAAATGAAAAATGCTTTGTGATCACGAAAACAATTTTAAATATTATGTAAAAAGGTTTTGCATGTTGAGATTTCAATAAATCTTGTCATGGAGATTTTGATTAGAGATATAATAGAGACAAAGCGATCTTGTCATGGATATATTTCATTGAGACGTGGAGATTTCAATGGAGACATGAAGATTTTTCCAAGGGTATTTTTTTATGGAGATATATTTGGAGACATGGGGATCTCGCTGTGGAGATTTTAATGAATCCATGAAGACTTTAATGGTTACATAAAGACATTGAGAAAACATCATTATTTTTATTTAAAAGTTCAAAAGATAGAGATGCAATTTTGAAAATTATCTAATCTCAGGTAGTGCATTATGAGGATTTTTTCTTATTTTTTCATGTTGCATCTCTTTCTTCATGAATTGTTGAATGTATCCTGTAAAGATCAATCTCTAGGGTATGACATTCTTCAATGTCATGACCATGGTTATAGTGAAAGTGATAGAACTTGTTAAGATTCCTTATGTTTATGCCACTATTCATTAGAGGTGGATACTGTATAAAATATTTTCCCTGAATAACATCAAACACCGCAACATGTGTAATGGTAAAAGGTGTGGTCAGAAGCTCAGTAAATGTTAGGCAATCATGAATGGATCCCTTGGCATATCATTAGTTCATTTTTCATTTAATTGTTACCATTAAAATATAAAATATTATAAATATTAATATGTGATCTATAGGTCACCATTCTTTTCTTCTTGCGAGCTAAAAACTGGAAAAATTATTTATGGAACTTCATCATAATAAAGCAAGTTTAAAAAGATCCTCTCTATCAGCCGAACTAGATTAAGCCAATTCCCGATATTCTACAATATATTTATTAGACCCATTGATGTACAACAAGTAAGACTATTAAACAGAAAGAAATTCAAATCACCCAAGTGATTTTCCACTAAATATCGCATATGTACGGTGTTGTGGCGATCGTCTTTTCGGGCCGAGATCAGCAAAAAAACATGGAGTTACCACCTAGTATTTTGGTCACTAGAAACCCTAACTGGTCTAAAAGTCTAGATAAGAGGACTAATTGTGAATAGAGAAGACGTATCACCCTTAGTACATTTTACCTAAGGTAAGCTGCATTATTTATTTGTCTCATATAAAATAAAGTATTGTTGTGTTTTCTAATTGATGGTCTGTATAAGGTTTTAAAAAAATTCCCCTCAGTAAATAGATTTTTATCTTATTAGATTAATAATTAATCATTCTATTGTCAAAACATAATTTGTTTTCATTTTTCTTTTATTATTTGGAATATGTTTTATATATAAGTTCGTAATCCTTGATATTTGAACAAACAAAAAAACTTTTTTGGTATTTTTAAACTGTAGGCCAACGTATCACGAATTTCATTAATCGACTATTAAATCTAAAAATATATGCAAAGATATCAACAAAACTATTTTTCTTGAATTTTTCTATTTCAAGATTCTAAATCATGCCTTATATTTTTTTTTAATGCAAATATGACTTTTTATTTTTTAAAGACTTGGCCATATACACATAAATAAAAGTGAATTTTTTTTCCAAACATGGATTTTTTATATTTTTATTTTTTTTTTAATTTGAAGAAAAGCAAGTATATTTAATATTGATTTAGTATCTTATAGTATAAGTTTATATCCCCAATATTGAGTGAAACGGTTAGAAAAATATGTGAGGAACCCACAAATAATTTAAAAATGATCTTTGATTTTTTTTAGAATTCTGTGAAATTATTTGGGGTTTGTTGGAAAAAACACAAAAAAAAATTAACACAACCCGAAAATCAGTACGGTGTGTCTGCAAAACACGCCCTTAACAAAAAATCAAATGATTAAAAAATGTATTAAAGTCGTGTTTAGCAAACACCCCTTAAGAACATAAAAACTTTTTTGTTTTCTTGACAAAAAATAACTTTGCTAAACACAGCCTTATGGAGAATGGACTCAATCTAGCCACTTGGGCTGGGTTTCCTAACCTAAAAACCTAAGCCCACAAACTAATCCCAGAAACAACAGCGAAAATATAAAGAACAAACGAATTTTTTGGCTTGAATCTGGTGAAGAACACGAAGATAAAATCCAAAAACATGACTTAAAAAATAGAGCATATTGTATCATATCAAAGGCATATACACATGTGAAATTAACATTTAAGTAAGATTTAGGGCTATATCATTACAATAATCAAACAAAAGCCACAATTATTTTATTTTTATTCAAAATAGAAACGACAAAAAATAAAATTGAAAGCCATTAATTTGATGCTTTCAAGCTATAAAAGACTTGGATTAAAGATCAAATATTATGCATGCACATATACGAACCATTAATCGACCGAAATAACACCAAAAACAATGATCTAAGACAAAGTTCATCTGAAGAACACCAACTCATGATGTCCAACAAAGCCTAAACCTAGAAAAAAACATCCAGACTCAGAATAAAAAAACTAAAGCTTATTCATGTGAGTCACATACACATATATTTACATACTAAAACCTTCAGAAAAAATAAAAAAACATGTAAGACACAGAGATCAAAGTCCATAACCTATTGTCAACATTCAAACATATATTTATACTGGTTTTATCAATCTAAAAGCTTATTTAACATCACAGACAACATCAAAATGACCTATATAAACTCTTAAAACTGAACAAAAACACTATAATGTCTAAGCATTGATATATGTCCCATTTTTTTATATGACCATCAAACTATAAAATATATTTTTTACTCATCAAAAACAATTATTCAATTATCAAAAACATGTCATTAATCAACCATTAAACATCATAAAATAATTGATTAACAACAAAACAACCAATCATGTAACAAACTTTATTCAAAGCAAATTGAAAATACATGCTAAAAACAAACCAAAACATAGTTGAATCATATCACAAACATCATGAACAATACTTTAAGGAAACAAATATAGAGGAGAAGGGTACTCTTAATGAGTTATACCCTTTCATCAAGTTGAATAACTTACCCTCAAAATATGATCATGACTGGTTTTTGTCCCTTTTTGCCTAGTTTGAGCAGATTTTAATGGCCTATTCCAAGAGCCTCTGACCTCCTTCTCACAATATATTTTTTTTCCTTTTCTTTTCTCTTTTCTTTTTTTTTAACTATTGGACAGGGTTTTTTCTCAAGGTTTCTTCTCTTTTGTGGCCTTTTCTCTCCTAAAAAAGCCCCCCTCTTATTTTGTTTTCCTGCTCCTTTTATAGCCTCAAAAGGCAGATGGTTATGAAACCACTTGTGAGTTTAAAGGTGGTTTCTTAGAACTATATCATAGGGGATTATTTACTATTTTTTTTCCTTTGATATGTTAGGAGACGATTCTTCTCCTTTCTTCTTCAATCTTCCTGCTCCTTAAATGTCTAACAAACTCTTCGAGCTTCTAGAAAAAGTTGGGAGCTTCATAACTGAAACTTTGGTTGAAAATATGGCTGACTGGGGGTGCACTTTCCATGAATTAATCATGGTAAATGAGAGGTTGTTGAAGCCAAACAAACCATAGATCCTGTAGAGGGGGCGTTATTCTTGAACTAGGATCGAACCATGATTGATTTAGTGACCTGTAGCTTTCTCACCATCAGTCTAAAGTCGGGTGTAACTCTACCACACTTTGTTGAATCAAACAAGGTTTCCTCGGGATAAAAGTTTGAGGACTTCCACGCAGTAAGTGAGGAATAAATATCAAATAAGGATGGTATAATCTTGAATAGGAAAACTTCCTCTATCGAATGGTGGTGGTTGGAGTCCCTAAGATAATTGAAGATGTCACGTTCATTCACCTAAATGTGACAACTCGATCAGTCTTATCAGTTAAGGAAGACAAATAAACAGGGATAGATGAAGTGTCACTTAAACTCTTCATTATAAAATGAATTGTATGTCGTTTGTTTAAACCCTAAAATTAAGGTTTTCTAATTGGGATTTTGATACATTTCAATTTGGTTCCTGTTGTTTCAGTTTAAGCTCAAACATCTTTAATTGAAACAAAACTATCTAATTTTATGCAGTTAGACCCCAACCAAAAATCTTATGAGATCCCTCAGTCTGGTGTCTTTTACAATGTGGCTATTGGTTTTTAATTTATTCAAATTAGTCCCTAATTAAGCCTTAAACTTTGATTTTCTTCAAATTAGCCTCTGAATTCGATGTAGGCCTCAATGTGATGCGCCTTTTATGTAAAGGTCCTTGGTTTTTTTTGTGTTTTTTTTTTTCATTTTGCTCTTAATTAACCTTTAAACTTCAAATTTCTTGCAATTGAACTGCTGATGCACCAATTTTGCCTTTTAAAAGTTTTAATTGTGTCCTTAATCGTCCAATCTTTGTAAATTAATTTGAATTAGACCTTCAAACTTGATTTTTCTTCAATTAAGCCCTTGGTTAAATCCATAAAACTCCTTAGAAGTTTAATTAAGTCCTTTAACTTAATTAATTCTTCTAATTTTTTCTCAATTGGCTTTCATACTCAATCTTTGCTTTAATTAAGTTCTTAAATAAGTTAATTAAACTTTTTAGAAGTTTTATTAAATCCTTAAACTTAATTAATTCTTTTAATTTTGGTCAAGTTTGGATTTGAAACTCAATATTTTTTTCTTTCTTCATCTCATCTTATTGAATTCTCCCAATCTGGTTATTCTTCTGGTATTTGGTCTTTTCAACTCGAAAACTTATCTCTTTGTGTCATATATAATCTAAAATTGGTTATGGCACTAACAATTTCTTTTTCATTGTCAATTTCTTCTCTCACGGCAACTCCATATTTCCCCCACAAATTTCATAACTAAACCACAAAAGGGGTTGTCGAATAATCAACCATAAAAGGGGGTTGTTGAATACTGTGTTGTTTTTCTGTAGTGGTTTGCTTTGGCAAGTAGACTAGTTTCTTTTTTCTATTATTATTTTGATGAGATTTTGTGATTGTTCAATTTTAGATGATTGATCTATTGCTTATGTGGTTATGTTATATTATGCATAAATTTTATGAATTGACTAAGGATATAAATTGTAATTATCAAAGGAATAAAAGCAAAATAAAAATAAAAATGATTAAACTAGATTAGGGTCAAGATAATTTTATAAGTATATATATACTTAATTTTATATTTTACGTTAAATAGTAAATATCATATAGATAATAGATATGAAACTGGATTAGATAATGAATAAGATATTTATTTGTTTTGTTTTTGTATATGAATACTCATATATTAGAAATCAAATACATGAATATTCATTAGTTGTGGCTTCGTACTCACCCATCCAACTAATGTATTAAAAATATAAACCTGGAGGGGTATAATTTAACTGGTCAGGTTTTATGTTTACTTTCTAGAAATCACTAATTCAAGTCTCACAAGTCTCAAAGTCACTAAAGACTTATATGATCGTTAACTTCAGGGCCCGTGAAATTAGTCGAGGTGTGTACAAATTAGCCCGAACATTCGCGTTAATAAAAAAAAATATTTTAAAAATACAATACATATACATCTGCATATAAATGCTCTATTAACTTAGAAATAAAGTCAAATAAAAACAAAGATACAATTATTTGACATAATAAATTCAAGTTACTGAATTTGTATTAAAATAGTTTAAGAAAATAATTAATACCATAATATTAACAAGTAAAGATTCAATTTAACAAATCATAAAATTAAATTTATTTATCAAACAAAAATATTAAAACACATATATAAACTGATCATATATAGTACCAAAAGTGTTTTTTTCCCCGTATATTTGCAAACAGTGGAGGATTCAGAGTTGTTTTAAGCTCCTTCAACTAATATTCTATGACCTAAGACAGATTATGCTATAGATGACACAAGCCTTTAAATTTATAGAAGTTCATGATGTTTTTTTCAAGAACATAAGCTTAACTCATTTGGGCTTAATTATCAGTGAGCTTAATTAGGTTTTCGAGTTAGCTTATGAACTAATTTAAATGTGTTTCTTAATTACGTATTTAAGTTTTTAGTGAGAATAAATTTGTGCTGTATCATGAAAACTTATAATGATGGGGAAAAAAGTCTAATATATATACCATTAGTTTATTTGGTGGCTGATGGATGAATTTACATGAGTTGTGTTTAAAATAAGACCGAGTCAACATTGAGTCTAATTAATTTAAACAATCAAACTAGGTGTCCTATATATCATGACTTGTCAAAAAAATTAGGTTAATTTGATTTTGAACATATTAAAAGCTAACCTAATTATAGCCTAATAATAGAAATAATATTTCATCATGATAGCAAATCAATTATTTTAATTTTAATGAGCTTGCATGGTACCTCTCGAGTAAAAATTAAGGGAAATAAATGAGTTAAAAATATCTAACATGACAGACAATTATAACTATTTTTTACTTGAAAAATATATTAAAAATATTTTTTTATTTTAAACATATTTTTAAAAACACTAAAAATATATTAATTTTTATATTTTTTTAAATAAAATATAGATTTAAAATAAATAAAAAACTATAACATTTCCAAACACTTGCAACAATTGACTGCTCTCAAAGTCCTAACCACCCTCTCCCGTCCACTAAGTCTGTAGTTATTCATAGGTTATTTAAAAGTGTGGTAATGATTATTTTTCAAAGTATTTTTTACTTAGAAATATATTAAAATAATATATTTTTTAATTTTTTAAAATTATTTTTAATATCAACATATCAAAATAATCTAAAAATATAAAAAAATTAATTTTAAACAAATTTTTCTTAAAAAGTTATCCAAGTTTTAGATTTAAAACGTAATATTAAGTATAAGAGCATAGACAAACTAAAAGGAAAGCATTATAAGATAAAGAAAAGTTTATATGACTTTGTGTTTACCCATATTTATTGATAAAGAAAAGGACTTTTATATATATAATAGGTAGACTATGAGAGTGTTTAGCGTTGCGGCTATATTTACAGGAAAATGCTATTTATAAGTGTTTGGTTATATATTAACCACACTTTTATTGTTGTGGATCCCACCCAAAACTGAGGCTGGAACTCAGTTTCTTGAAAAACAATTTGGATTTGCTTTCCATGAGAGCGTGTTTTTCTCTTTCCTTCACCGACAGTGTAGATAATTAACCATTGCAAAAAATTTCCAAAACAACCTGAGAGGTCTTCATTATTCAGATATGGAAAAGTCTTGCCATTTCCTAAATTTTCACCCTTGTTCCTCTCTTTTCTTTTCTCTCGTCTCTTGCCAAATGACAATGAAACCATTGTAAAAATTTTTCAAAACAACCCTCTCGTCTCTATTGCTCTTCCCCTTCCCCTTTCCTTTCTTTTTTTATGCTGCATTTCCCCATCTCCACTGTTTTGCAAAGTGAATAGTGCACTTTGCAAAACAATGGAAAGCGTCTCCACTATTCATGGGTCGGAACGGGTCCGGCCCAAACCTAAATGCATTGGACTAGGTCAGACCTAATAAAATCCAAAAAAATTTCTCAGATATTGTGTTTTATTTGAAAAGCTAGTGTTTAACATTATTCAATGGAACTACATAATTACATCAGAAGTAAATCGCATGATGACGTAGCATTTGCAGAATTTGATCGCAATCTCAATTTTGTTCCTGATAATATTTTACCTGATGTTGTTGCACGCTCAGTAAGCCATGAAAGCTGTAATCCTTGTCGGATGGATTTTGTATGTGATGGAATTGCAAATAGTTTAATGGAATATTAAAAAATACTTTATATAAAGCATTGTTTATTACATGATATAATAACATAGTTAAATCTATAGTATTTCAATTAAAAGCCATCAATATTAATATATGTTATTTTTAGTTATTTTATAACCTCAATTTGAAAAACATTCTTAACCAAACACATTAAATTACTTTTTGTTCAATTTTAATTTTAACCATAGTTTTAACCAAACATATATTTTACTAAATTTATCTCAACTAAAAATATTTTTAATAAAATAATTTTTTAAAACTACAACTATAAAAACTATCTCGATACTAAAAAAAAAAAAAACAAAAACCATTATGCAACTTCTACTTCTATGATCAGAAGTGCATGGTTGCCACTTAGCGTTAGATGCTCTGAAGGTAGGGCCCTATTTGATAGTGTCCCAACACGTTTTGTCCGGGCCTAGCCCACCTTGGCACTGATTCTCAGACATTATGGCGTAAATTTAGTGATTAGTGATTAGATAGTTATCTCAAATGATTATCTCTAAGCTTGTATTTATTTTTGCATTCAAAAAAAATATTTATAATTTTTTTTTAAACAATATATTCTTTAATTAACATTCATCCCATGTATGGAAAAAATTGATTGAATATATAAACTCTAGGAAAAGTCAATAAAAAAACATAATATAACACAACTGACTGTGTTAGGTATTGTGATAGTTTTTGTGGTTGTAGTTTGAAAAAAATTATTTTATAAAAAATACTTTTAGTTAATGTTAGTTTGATATTTATATATGTTTGGTTAAAACTATGATTAAAATTAAGTTTGAAAAAAAATAATTTAATATATTTTGTTAAACATGCTTTTCAAATTGAAGTTATAAAATAATTAATATATATATATATATATATATATATATATATTAATATTGATGATTTTTAATTTAAATATTATAGATTTAACTACCATTATTACATCATTAAATCAACAATATTTTATATCAAATATTTTTTATTATTCCATTAACTTATCTACAATATCATCACGTATGAAATTCATTTGATAAGGACTATAGTTTTCATGATTTTTGAGTGTGCAAAAAAATCAAGTAAAATATCATCAGAAACAAAATTGAAATTGCGATCAAATTCCATAAATGTTATGTCATCATGCGATATTCTTCTAATTTATATAGTGTTATTAAATAATATTAAATACTAGTTTTTCGAGTAAAATACAATTTTAAAAAAATAAAAAAAATTTATCGGGACACGGTTCAATAAATAGTGGAGACACTGTTCATGTGAACAGTTTCATGTAGGTAGAATCATGGCACTGTTCACGTTAACAGTACCCATATGAATTTTAATTCACCTGGCAGTCACGAGAAAAGCAGCTCTCAGCTGCTGTGCGGAACCAGTGATTTCAACCCAAAATACATGGGTTCCACACAACACAATCAAGTGCTTTATTTTGTTACCAAACATGATATTTACATAGTTAATTTTAAAAACTAAAACTACCGTATAAACAAACATAAAGTAAGAAAAAAGAATTTTCTTCTTTGAAAAGAATCTTAATTCACATCACTGGAACTTCTTCCCGATGATCTAGGCCACTTATGTGCATCAGAAGTCTTTTTTCCTTGTTAATTGTTACTGGCTTATGACTCAAGCATTGGATGATTTCTTCTTGCTAGCCCAACAAGCTTAACCATTTGAGTTGGTGACAAAAAAAAAATTAAAAGTTTTTGGATTGTTATTAGATTTTAATGTTAAAAACTCAAGTTCATTCATCTTCCTACCAATTTCTTAAGCTCAAGTCAGGAATTTTATGGATAAATATTTTTT
>Ga0325411_1007947_pt1 | contig 11531 bp, 12 predicted proteins | sample PopdelMetagenome_13_FD_206181 | JGI IMG/M metagenome (GOLD analysis project Ga0325411, IMG submission 206181) | Populus deltoides microbial communities from Bellville, Georgia, United States - Xylem-PdIQD-R4 | ecosystem: Host-associated > Plants > Phyllosphere > Stem > Wood/Secondary xylem...
CATAGAGAATTTAGAAGATTTACTTGCATAGTGTATCGTTAGATTATATAATTTAAAATCAGGTTTCTGGCGATGCAAATATTGTAATATGACATGAAAGTTATATGTCTACATTCAGCAGCAGATGATAATAGAAATTGTTTTTGAAGCAGAGAAAGCAAGCTTCTGCTAGGTTTACTGGCGGCCATTTCAGACAGCAAAATGCTTGTGTTTCATATTTGACACAGAGGCTGGAAAGGGTTTTTGACTTTTGTTAGGGCTTTGACCCTAGGGTATACGAAGGACGATTGTGTGTTTTGCTAGGGATCCAAGTTATTGGATTGTTAGATGAACTCAAAAGACATTTTAGTTCTTTTCAGAAAAAAATTTAAAAAACTAAAACACTATCATTTTGAATAAAAAAACAAATCCTTAAAACTAACTTAGAAAAATCTCACTTTGATTTGATTACGTCAATCAGATCATGAATTGACTCACAAAACCATATAAATTTAACCAAAGAAATTTTTAAATATATTTTAAAAAAAAAACTCAAGTAAGGCTTCAAATTAACGAATCACAAGATCAATTTCATATACTAAATAATAACTGGGTTATTTGTTTTTTTATCCAACCGTGCTTTTTAGTTTTTTTGATTTTTTCTTAGCTTCAAATTATTTTTTTAAGAGTTATTGAATCATTTTAATGTCTTAATATATACAAAAATTATTTTAATATATTTTCAAATAAAAAAAATAACATCTATCATTAAGGTAAATATTACAATACCTCCTGGGATGTTTTTTCTTTCTGAGATTATTCCTTATGGATGGTTAACATCAAAATATTCCCCTTCTTTTTTACTTTTTTTTTTTGTAAAAAGATTTTGAATGAATTATATTATGATTACACAGCAGCAAATCATTGTTATTTAGCAAGAAAACGAGCCTGCATCAAAGAAAGCAGATCTCTCATGGATAATGTGGCCATTTTTGGAGCAAAGATTTTATATTTTTAATAGATATACAGACAACAGGATGAGTTTGAATTTTCTTAGAAAGAAATTGGGTGTCAAACTGGACACAAAGAAACTTCACCGGTTCATTCAAAGAATAACCTCCTGTTCTGCGCGGCAGAATTACCAAAGGCAAACAAAAAATGTCAAGAAAAGTTAAGAGGACAGGCCTTGCAGAAGGAGCATGTACCTAGCCTCTAGGGTGGCTAGATGATTACCTGGAGAGAGAGAGGAAGCTGAATAGCCCTTTGATGATAAACACACTCGAAATCAACATCTCCAGCAAAATTACCTGCTGCTAAAACAGCCAGCAAGAGCTGCACTTGTTAACTTTGACAAGCCTTGTGCTATCATATTTTCCCAAACTGTTAAATATTGCTTATAAAGATTCAGAGCCAAGCTGGAGGTCAATGAATGCTATGTTGAAGATGATAGTTAGATGAAAATTATGCCAGAAAATGCAGTAAATTGTCTCTCTGTAGCTTCTCGATGCATTCTAGCCCAAAAGAAACAGAGCCTGAGAGAAACAAGATCCAAATTAAAAGTTTCCAAGTTGATTGCAAAGTCAACACGTTCCTGCAAAGGAAAGAGGGGGTGACAAAGTTGACAGGCAGGTGCAATCAGAGATTGGCAAAAGAAATAGAGCCTGAGTGAAAAAATTATCCGAATTATCTACCTCAAGAGAAAACTAGTCCTAGAGCTAAGACTCAGCAAACACTACATTACCATTAGTCATTCAATCAAACTATCTGACAGGGTGAGTTTTAAGGTTGAAAAGACTGGGAAAAAACCTAAAGAGCATGCTGCATAGACCTGCCCCTCGGGGTGCAAGAATGATCACCTTCAAGCTGCAAAGTAGTGAAGAGCTTTGCTAACAACGCAGGAGAGCATTTTTTTCTTAAAATCATAGTCTGGATACAAGGAAGTCGAGACAGACCCTCCATAAGAATTACTTCCTTGATCCTTGCATCACCAAATTTTTCAAGTAACGAGAACATATGTTAGGGCAAGAGAACTGTCTGTAAAGATTTTGGGCCCAAGAGGAGGTTGAGTACCTGGTAAAATGCAAGAAACATTTCAAGCACAGAACTAACTGAAAATTTAAAAGAGTGGAAAACCAACCATGTGGAGAAATGAGTATTAAGGTTGAAGAGACTGGAAAGAAGAAAAAAAGAGCACAAACCTAATTTGCAGGGTGACTAGAGTGATTTGCCATGATGGTGAGCAAGTGCTTATTTACCAAGATGTTTAGCTGCTAATATACAATTTGCCCCCCTCATGCAGCATGGACATATATAATTGAAGTATAAAAACGATAATAATGCAACATCATTGCTCTACAAATCGATATTATCACTAGTAAACTTGAAACAATTGTTCACATGAACACAAATTCCTGAAGAAAATTGATGTACTCGACCCACCACAACTAACTGATATGAAACATACATCTTTGCCATAGGCCTGCCTGTTCAGCAAAATATAGAATGGAAAGGGACTGAGGCTATATAATTTCTTCTACTCAGAACCAAGTGCTGTTAGTGAACCCAACCTACAAAGCCAGACCCAGAGGTCCAAACCCTAAATTAAAGTATCTCCTCCAATTATTTTTATCCCCTCTGCCTTTTCTTTCTTATCCGCAACACTTTCAATGAATAAAAGAAACCTGAACCATGAGATGCTCATCATTTCATCAAGGTCCTGTCACCACTGAGCAAGCTACACAACTTATCCCCCTTTAAACTCTTCATTAAAATTGCTCTTCTTCAACATTCTCTCCTGGCCAGCCAAGCACAGCTATCCAACCAATACATAGTCTACAGCTCACAAAATCTTTCAGCAGAAGAAGTGTGGATTTGGCGAAGGGCTTGTTTATTTCAACCGGAAAGGCAAGCTTAGATTTGTAGTCTCTGACACTCAACCACGCCTTATTTTTAAGTTTAATGTCAGAAAGCCTATGGTTATGTTAGTTCCAGTTTCAAACATTTGAAGCTTGACAATCAACGAAGTAAATTCAAATTAAAAATTCGAAAGTGACAAAACTCAAGAGATTATTCTGTTTCTTGATTCGAAATAGTCTAGAAATAGACGTGATGGTGAAAACAACCACTGCAAGATAACTATAATACATAAAATTATGATAAATTTTACACAGTGTTCAAAGAATTAATGCGGCAATGCAAATTTAAACAGCCAAGCACAAAACCTCTCTGATTCAAGAATATTATCTTACTTAATTTGCAGTGCAAGGTGAGCGTGCATCTTTTTCCATCAAGTATCCATCTTTATAGGCTTGATGATACCCTTATATGTGTCCAATATACCGGGGACACTGTGTACATACTTGGAAACATAATTCTTCATGAATTTCTTCTCGCTCATTTTTAGCGCCGACCCAATGCTTATGCCCTCATCAAAGAGCTTCTTTGACTCCAAAGCCTTCAAAACATTATACCTTGGTCGAAGCCTTTTGTTAATTGAGTAATGAAGAAACAAAGGGTTTGCAATAATAGTTTGTGGCCTCAATCCCACAGTATTCACCAAGAAATCCATCACACCCCTGATCTTTTCCTCTGAAAATCGCAAAATAGCAGGGTCTTGCTTAAAAGCCCGGAAAATCTCCTCCTCCGTCCACCCCAAACTCTTCAACACTTCAACTTTCTTCTTCAAAGTGGACTCGCTCGATTGCATCATGGTAGTAAGAGCATATATAAAAATAGAAACCTCTGGTTCAAGTCCCAAATCCTTGACAGTATTCACTGCATAAACCATCCTATCATGCTTCCGTTGCACAACCTGTGGGTGAAACAGAAACAACTTTGCAACCCTATCAACAGGCACTCCCTCTTTAATCAAGAAATCAACATTTGGTAGCACGATACTGTTCCAATCACAAGTCAACAAAAACACAGAACGTTTGGAAGCTGCAATAACTTTCTCGCTGGTACCGAGAATAGACTTGAAGTACAGAAGAGATGGTTTAATATGGGAATCTAAGGCCCTTTCCAAAATCACCGGATTTGATAAAATAAGTTGGGGCAGAAGCTGACCCGCAAAACCATTCTCGATAAAGAAGTCAAACTTGGCTTTCAGATTGTCTTCAATTCTGCGCAGGAGAATCTTGGGTCGCTTTTCAATCAATTTGGAAATATGGGTTTCGCTAAAGTCATGAGCTTTCAAGAACTGGAGTACGGATTGAGGGTTTTGGAGGTTGTTTTCACGGATTTGGAACTTCTTGGAAACTGAAAGAGCAGATTTTGAAGTGAGCCCGCATGAATTCACAAGGAAATGAACTGTAAAGGACGACGATGAAGAAGAAGAGCTACTGGTGGGTAATTGAGCTGTAGGAGGAGAAAGTGCAGCAGAAAATGTTAATAGAAAACGTTTTTGAAGCAGAGAAATCAAGCTTCTGCTAGGTTTATTGGCGGCCATTTCAGACAGCAAAATGCTTGTGTTTCAGATTTGACACAGAGGCTGGAGAGGGTTTTTGACTTTTGTCAGGGCTTTGACTCTGAGGGTACACGAAGAACGATCGTGAGCTGTGTTGTCAAGGATCCAAATGGGCTGTTTTCGATAGGGTTAACGTGGGCTGTTATTTTTAAAGTCATTGTGGGCTGTTATTTTAGTGGTCCAATATTCGTGCTCTTGGATTACATTTTCGAGATCCATGATTCTCTTATGAGTGAATCTATGCCGTTTCTGGTTTTTTTCAATAAATAAATTAACTTTGGCAAGCTCCAAGTTTACCGGTTATCGAGTTGACTTTTCAGGCCGGGTTTAACTTGTTTACCCTACTGGATCTCACCTGAATTCGATTAAATCAATTAAATTATGAATTAACCCACTGAATTATCAAATCAATGTTCAAACTCGCGCAGCTTAAGCCAGGTTTTAAATAAAAAAAAATCATAAGTAAATCGATAATTATACTCCTATAAATCGATAAATTATTTATGATTACACGGCAGCAAGTTATTGTTATTTATCAAGAAAACGAGTGTGCATCAAAGAAAGCTGATTTCTCATGGATAATGTGGCAATTTTTGGAGCTAAGGTTTTATTTTTTTAATATATATACAAACAACAGGATGAGTTTGGATTTTCTGAGACAGAAATTGGATGTCAAATTGGACACAGACAGAAATGAACACTTCACCTGTTCATCCAAAGAATAACCTATGGTTCTTTCCGAGAGGAAGAAGAGGTAAAATGATTTGCCTTTGTTTATGGATCTACAATAATGGGATCTTTGAAGATATCAAATGTGAGATACCAGCATGGCGGGTGCCTAGAGCCACCCTCTTCACTTCCATGGCCCAATATCCTCATCGTTGGCAAGATGATTACCTTGAGAGCGAGGAGGCTGATTTGCCCTTTGATGATACACACTCAAAATCAACATCTCAAGCAAAATCACCTGCTACTAAAACAGCCAGCTAGAGCTGCAGTTGTTAAATTTGCATAGCCAAGTCGGGAAGGCCGAGTCATTAATCCTCGAATAACTTTGACAAGCCTTGTGCTATGATATTTTTCCAAACTGTTAAATATAGCTTATAATGATCCAATAACCTGTATTCATGATGCTAAAACTGCTCTTAATCCGAGAAAAGAGCCCTACTCTATAAACAGGGAATAGTTGTTTGCGTGTCCAAAAGAATTCCAGAACAAAATAATGTACTTAATCAACAAGTGCTTGACTGGAAACCTGTATGCGCATCTGTTCCATATATGATACTGTAGCAGATATCCATGGCAAAAAGATGATCCCCTACATGGCATAGCACATTCTGTCGTCTCAGAACCAAATTTTGCTCATGAACCAAGGCCAAACAACTAACCATCACATCCATATTTAATTTTTTTTTCCTTTAACTTTATTTTCTCCATGCACAAATCAATGAATCAAGGACTTGTTACTTGAGTATCATCTGCCTATCCAGTGTGGATTGGGAAAACACGAGCCTGTAACAGGGATTTGTGCCACTCTGCCTCAGAGGATGCACACAAGAAAAGAATCACATATTCCATCACCTCCAAAATCCAATATTTAAGACCTAAATCAATAAGTATATGACTGCAAGCTTTTGAAAATCATGCATTTTATTCAGGTAAGCATTGAACCTTAAATCCACCTCTCAGTCCTCTCCCAAGCAAAAGCAATGTTAATCACAGATTTTACCTATTCTGAGTAACAAAACTAATTGACCTAAAACTTTTCATAACTAAACACTGGTCACATTTGGGAACCAAAGCCATAAATGATAGTTCAGATTCCTTCCAATCACATTAAAAGGCCAGAGAGATGATCTGGAAACATTCATGGTCACAGGAACAAAATATCACAAGAAAAATATGAATAACCAATATGCAAAATGATAAGAAATTGAACTATTAGCATTTGAAGACTTAATCGAGCACTATAACTTGAAACAGAAAGCACACAAAGTGCCTCTAATTCACAGAAGACTAAAAGCAATTTATAATATTATTATGCTTTTCATGGAACAAGTCAACTTACATCTTTTGCCATCAAGAATCTATCTTTATGGCTTTGGAAGAACCTCATATGCCTCCAATAAACCTGGGACCTTGTCTGCATACTTAATGACATAGTCCTGGAAGAAATTGTTCTCCCTCATTGTTAGCAACTGCTTCATATTCTTCTTCCCAATAACCAGCTTCTTCGACTCCAAAATCTTTAACACATTGTACCTTGGACGAATCCTTTTATCAACAGACAGCATAAGAAACTCGGGACGTCCAATTACAGTTCGCAGTTCCATCTTCAATGTGTTCACCAGGAAATCCACGACACTCCTGATTTTCTCCTCCGAACATGTAAAACAAAAGGGGCATCGCTTAAAAGCCTGTAAAATCTCCTCCTCGGTCCACCCCAAACTCTTCAACACTTCAACTTTCTTGTTCCAAGTGGACTCGCTCATTTGTAACATCACTCTAAGAGCATGTATAAAAACGGTAGTCTTTGAATCGATTTCCAAATCTTTAAGAGCTTTCACAGCATAAACCATCCTCTGATGCTTTTGCTGTATAGTTCTTGGTTGCAACATAATCAGTTTTGCAATCCTATCGACAGGCACTCCCTCTTTTATCAATAAATCAATGTTTGGTTCCATGGCAGACATCATTGATACCGAACAACGCTTAAAAGCCGATGCAGCTTTCTCACTGCAACCAAGAACCGACTTCAAAAGCTCAAAGCATGGTATAATTCGAGAATCTAAAGCCCTTCTCAAAACATCCGGATTTGATACAATAAGCTCGGGCAGAATCTCACCAACAAAACCATTTTCTATGAAGAACTCAAATTTAGGCTTCAAATTGTGTTCTACTTTGCAATGGAGGACAGCAGGCCACTTGTGGATCAATTTGGCTATGTGGGCATCCTTAAAATCGTGAGCTTTCAAGAACCCGATGACATAATGGGGGTTTTGAAGATCACTTTCATCGATTTGGAGCTTCTGGGAAACTGAATGAACAGATTCTAAGTGAAGCCCAGACGAGCTAAGGAGGTTTTGTACAGTAAATGACGATGGGGATGAAGTATTGGGCGGTACAGTGGATGTTTTCAAGGAACGATTTTGTACCACAGAAAGCAGGTTTCTCAGTGGTACATTACTTGCCATTCCTTGGAAGCAAAATGTGTTCTGTGGACAACACAAAAGATCAAACGAGTAGAGTTTTTGAGACCGTTTAATGCTAGCAGCTGTTGGGTTCGGGACAGATAAGATAAGATTGCCATATGCCCTTTCAGCCTTAAAGGTGCTCACACCGTGGAATATATATATATATATATATATATTGTATTTTCTCCTGTACAGGTTTGGAAAAGGGTGTTGTTCAATTACCTGTGGAATTCATATTAATCATTTTTATTAAAATTGATTTTTTTATAAAAATATTAAAAACTTATTTGAAGTAACCGTTTTTATCAATTCAACAAAAAAATCTGATCAAAGTTGGGATTTGTATCTCGGTATTTTAAATCAACTCGTGAGCCTGGTTTAACAACTACATTATTAACTCATGCCCTTTGGTTTAAAAAATATGCGAGCAAACAAGAAAAATCATTGGTACAATCCATCAAAACCTGGCATGCTCATATAAATTGAATTTGTCTAATTTGTACCATTTCTAGCCTGGAATATGAGCATGCTAATTTGTCCATTGCTATCAACCAATCTCCTTTATGTGATCATGCAAGTCATTCATAGATCATTGTGGTCGATTTCTAGTTAGTTGACAGTGAAAGTTGGAAATTAGTTTTGATAGGGTAAAAGATGATCCAACAATACCACTCGATTACAAAAATAGAATACAAAACCCATCTTTTTTGTGTGGCAACCATGCGATCTGCAGGCAGTTAGATGTATGCTCATGTTTATATTTGTGATCTTTATAGCACATCTCAGACATGATAAACATGATTTCAAAATGTTAAAGACCAAAAATGGTTTCTTATGCTGTCCTAGGTTTTCTTTCTGGTTTGTGTCTATCCCATATGTCCGGTGGATTGGCCTGAGAAATCCGAACCCGAAACCTCTAATTGGATATGAAGGAAGATCCTGGCTCTGTTTCAATTTACTTGTGCATAAGAATAGTTGTTAAACCTGGCTTTGTTTTGTTCTACTTCTTTTGTAATCAGTCTAGGAGCTCACTTCAAGTAACTTCAAGAACTCAGCTCCTTTCCAAGCAAGAATACCATGACAATTGGTAAGTACATGAATTAACCAATAAGGGATGCTGATTATGAAATAACACTTTTAAGAATCTAAGTATCAACCTTGAACACTATGCCATTGGCCACCCTTCCTTCTAAAACAGACCAATAAAATGAATTTATGGACACCAAAATATGGAGCAGAGAGCTACCCTCTCTTAAGCATCATAGACATTCCCCTAAAACAAAACATGTGAGCTAAAGTTACTTGCCGTTTTCAGAAACAAAGAATAAAATTCAACCATCCGAGGATTTGATGACAATCCTGATCCCCACCCATATGCAGCAGCTACAATTGCATTAGCATTCGTATGCCCAGGTAAAAAGACTATGGCAAGATTACAAGGGATGCTATTTATTTCGTAAGGGGTGTCTCTCTCTAAACTAGCAACAAGCTACCCCAAAACTTGCACTTCTTTCCCACGTTATCGCAGTGAATTCTTTGAATTCGGTGTACACTATGATGACATTCCTAATAATATCACTTTTGAGAAGTTGCATCCATCGGTTCATTATCTACACCACAATCAGTTCCAAAATTCTGCATTGCATAGAGCTTCGTCATCAGAAACAATTTTAGCTGCTTCGGCAGGACATGAACTGGTGGGTGTTTCTTCACTAGCCCATCAATTATAATTTTCCTACTCACAACGAGCTGCTTTTCCCCATTGCTGTAGCATTGCCAAAAATTCAACTAGTTTAGCACAATTTGTAACAGAAGTTGTGTCTTTGTTAAGATTTGTCTGATACATTAAAGATCGAAATAGCAACACTGGTATCAAAGTCATATAACAAGAAACATTTAACAACACTGATGTCAGTTGATCTAGGCCCTTAAAGCTTACTATCATATAAAAGAAAGGCCATACAGTTTTCTTTTTTCTTCTTGGCTCATCTAAATTCTAATGCTTCATCCGTTAACTCAAGACACCCCTTGGGTAGAACTGCCTCCGAATATGCAAATTGTATTTGTATAGTTCTAGTTGAATTCATTTATTCTTTGAAAACCTTTAACCTGATGTTAACTCAACTCCTTTATTTCCACATTGCAATTCCAGATTCAAACCAAAGACACCCCCTTTACAGCAAGAAGAGGCCGCTCAACTAATCATGTGGTTCAGATTTATTTGCTTTGAAAATCCATGTATTTGTAAATTTCTAATGCAATCATCTTACCGTGGGATGATTATACAGCTTAGCAATTATCAGAAAACTCTTAGACACGAAGTATAGAGCTGGCCAGACCTGAAAATGAAATTAATGATATGCTTGGCAATTTAACAATATAATCAATGATTCATAAGCTCCCACATATAAGAAGTCAGTTCAAATATGCAAGTTAAAGTGAGAGAGGTAAAGGAAATCAAATGAACAAAAAGGACCATGAAACCAGCAGCAGATAACATCAAAAACAATATCCAAAAATCAGCAGCAGACAATTGTAAGGTCACATAATCATCTCAGCAGATAACATGAGACGATTATGTGACCTTACAATTATCTAAAAGATATGAACTGCAGAGCTGACTGGACGGACCTAAATATGAAATTAATGTGTGCTTCACACTTTAACAATCAAATGGATGCTTTGTATGCTCTCAAATATACATAGCAAGTTAAAGTATGCAAGTAAAAGTGAAAAAATGTAAAGGAAAGAGATAGAACAAAAATGACCAGGAAAGAAATGGCAGATGGCATTAAACACCAACATCCAAATTGATAGTTCAGGAAACAAATTAACCAATATTACCTCTGTTAGACCGGGTAAAGATTGTTGTTGCTTCCTACCATTGAAAGTCTCCCATAAACCTGGGACTTTGTCCACATACTTCTTAACGTATTTCACCAAGAACTCCTTATCCCTCATTTTGAGCACTTCCTCAATCTTCACACCACCTTCGATCAGCTTCTCCGACTCCAAAAGTCTGAAAACATCATACCTCCTTCGACAACTTTTATCAATTTTAAGGGTAAAAAATTCAGGATCTCCACTTAAAATTTGCCGTCCCAATTTCAATGTATTCACAAAGAAATCCGTCGCCACCCTGATTTTCTCTACTGGGGATTTTAAAAAAATCGGATCTTGCTTAAAAGCCGAAAAAATCTCCTCTTCACTCCACCCCAAACTCTTCATCACTTCAATTTTCTCCTTCCAAATTGACTCACTCATGTGAATCCTCACTCTAACAGCCTCAAGAAAAACAGGAGCCTTTGGATCAAATCCCAGATTCTTAAGATCATTCACTGCATTGACCATACTATTATGCTTGTGCTGTAAAGTTATTGCGTCCCTAATAAGAAATTCAGCAACCCCATCAAAAGGCACCCCCTCTCTAATCAAAAAATCAATATTTGGTTGCAAACAACCCTTCAAATCACAAGTCAGCAAATTGGAAGAACGATTGATAGCTTCTACGACATTCCTATTACTACCAAGAACAGACTTTAAAAACTGAAAACATGGTTTAATTTGAGAATCTAAGTCAGCGTTCAAAATTACCGGATTTGATACGAAAACCTTGCACATGTGATGACCCACGATGCCATTTTGCACGAGGAACTGGAGTTTAGGCTTGAGGTTGTCTTCTACATTGTAATTGAGGATTTGAGGCCGCCTTTTAATCAATTTGGTTATGCGGATGCTGGGGATGTTGTGGGACTGGAAGCAGCGGAATACAGATTGGAAGCTTTGGAGGTTGTTTTCATGGAGGTGGAAGTCTCGGGAAAATTCAAGAGCTGATTTTGAGGGAAGCCCACATGAGTTTACGAGGCACTCAACTGTAAATGATGATGATGATG
>Ga0325411_1007949_pt1 | contig 11529 bp, 5 predicted proteins | sample PopdelMetagenome_13_FD_206181 | JGI IMG/M metagenome (GOLD analysis project Ga0325411, IMG submission 206181) | Populus deltoides microbial communities from Bellville, Georgia, United States - Xylem-PdIQD-R4 | ecosystem: Host-associated > Plants > Phyllosphere > Stem > Wood/Secondary xylem...
GAACAATTTTGCTTCATCTCCAGGCTCAATGCAAATACCTCAACAGTCCAGGCAATTATTTGATTTGGCTCGACAACATGGTTCCTCTCAGGACGGACAGAATAGGAATCAAGGTGTTGAGCAACAGGCTTTGAACCCAATTCAACAAGCATATCTTCAATATGCTTTCCAGGCCGCCCAACAAAAGTCAGCTTTGGCAATGCAGTCTCAGCAACAAGCTAAAGTAGGAACACTGGGCTCTCCTGCTGGAAAGGATCATGACAAGCGGGTGGGAAATTTGAAAATGCAGGAACTCATGTCCATGCAGTCGGCAAATCAGGCTCAGGCTTCATCTTCTAAGAACCCATCTGAACATTTTTCTCGTGGTGAAAAACAAGTGGAACAAGGTCAGCAGCAAGCCTCTGAACAGAGGAATGAGCAAAAGTCTCCAATCCAGCCTACTGCCATTGGAAAACAAATGCCTGCAAATGTTACTAGACCCATGCAGGCACCACAGGTTCAGCAAAACATCCAAAACATGGCAAACAACCAGCTCACATTGGCTGCTCAGATGCAAGCAATGCAAGCATGGGCACTTGAGCGCAACATTGATCTGGCACAACCTGCAAATGCCAACTTGATGGCGAAGCTTATTCCAGTCATGCAGGCAAGGATGGCTGCACAACTAAAGGCAAATGAAAATAATACTAGTGGACAATCATCACATCTCCCTGTGTCAAAGCCACAGGTTGCTTCTCCATCCATTGCAAACGAGAGTTCTCCTCATGCAAATGCATCCAGTGATATCTCTGGGCAGTCTGGCTCTGCAAAAACCAGGCAAACTGTTCCATCTGGTCCCTTTGGCTCAACTTCCAGTGGAGGCATAGTGAATAACCCTAACAACCTCACAATGCAGCAGCAGGCTTTTCACAGCAGAGAGAACCAAGCAGCTCCTCGACAGGCAGTTGTGCTTGGAAATGGAATGCCTGCAAACTCAAGCCAAGGTGCAGATCATACTCTGCCTTCAAAAAATGCATTAAACAGCTCAGAAACTTCACAGACACAGCAATTCAGGCAGCTGAATCGATCTTCTCCACAATCTGCTGGTCCTTCTAATGACGGAGGCTTGGGCAACCACTTCTCTTCACAAGGCAGGCTAGCTGTCCAGATGGCACAACAGCGCACTGGGTTCACTAAACAGCAGTTGCATGTTCTGAAGGCTCAAATTCTAGCATTTAGGCGACTGAAGGTCTAAAAGTCTTTTACTTGCCACTACACATTTTCTTAATATCCACTTGAAAATTTCAATTGACTTAATAAGTTCTCAGTGGATCATATGTTTTTTTTTTTTGGCTTGATAGAAAGGAGAAGGTACTCTTCCACAAGAGCTTCTTCGAGCTATTGCTCCACCACCCCTTGAGCTGCAGCTGCAGCAACAACTTCTCCCTGCAGGAGGAAGTAATCTGGACAGGTCGGGTGGAAAGATTGCTGAAGACCAAGCAAGGCATCTGGAGTCCAATGATAAGGGTTCGAAAGCAATGCTATCTATGAATGGACAGAATTTTTCTAAAGAGGAAGTTTTTACGGGTGATGAGAAAGCAACCGTCTCAACCATGCATATGCAAAAGGCACCAGCTGTGATGAAGGAACCCACTCCCCTTGTGGCTTCTGGGAAAGAAGAGCAGCAAACTGCTACATGTTCTGTCAATTCAGATCAGGAGACTGAACATGGACTTCTGAAAACTCCTGTTAGAAGTGATCTAGCAGCAGATAGGGGAAGGGGCGTTGCTTCACAGTTTCCAGCATCTGATGCTATGCAAGCTAAGAAACCTGCACAAGCAAGCACTGTGGTCCAGCCGAAAGATACCGGCTCTGCCAGAAAGTATCATGGACCATTATTTGATTTTCCCTTTTTTACTAGGAAACATGACTCTGTTGGGTCAACTGGGATGATTAACACGAATAATAACCTAACATTGACCTATGACGTCAAAGATCTTCTTTTTGAGGAAGGCATGGAAATGCTTAACGAGAAAAGGTCAGAGAATTTGAAGAAAATCAATGGTCTACTAGCAGTAAATTTAGAGAGGAAAAGGATTAGACCAGATCTTGTGTTGCGGTTACAGATTGAAGAGAAAAAGCTTAGGCTTTTGGATCTACAGGCACGTTTAAGGGATGACGTTGATCAACAGCAACAGGAAATCATGGCAATGCCTGACAGACTATATAGGAAGTTTGTTCGGCTATGTGAGCGTCAACGGATGGAGCTGACAAGGCAGGTACAGGCCTCTCAAAAAGCCATAAGAGAGAAGCAATTGAAATCCATCATGCAGTGGCGCAAGAAACTTCTTGAGACTCATTGGGCCATCCGGGATGCACGTACTGCCCGTAACAGAGGAGTTGCTAAATACCATGAGAGAATGTTGAGGGAGTTTTCAAAGAGAAGGGATGATGACCGAAATAAAAGGATGGAGGCATTGAAGAACAACGATGTTGAAAGGTATAGAGAAATGTTGTTGGAGCAACAGACTAGCATCTCAGGCGATGCTTCTGAGAGATATGCCGTTCTCTCGTCATTCTTGACTCAGACAGAAGAATATCTCCATAAGCTGGGTGGTAAAATAACAGCTGCTAAGAATCAGCAGGAAGTGGAGGAGGCAGCTAATGCCGCAGCAGGAGCTGCACGACTGCAGGCATGATTTATTCACTCCCCACCCCCTTCCCTCCCTCCCAGCAACCCACCAATTAGATGTTCATGTTTTATTTTTTATCGTAAAATTAAGATTCCTGCCTCTTAGCTATATACCAAAAATCCCCCCCTTTTCTTTATAAATTCTGATGCATGGATTTCCTTTTCATATTCTTTATGTGAGATTTGGTTTGGAACTGCTAATTCATCTAGTTTTATTGTTGATTAAAGGGCCTATCAGAAGAAGAAGTACGAGCAGCTGCAGCTTGTGCTGGTGAGGAAGTATTGATAAGAAACCGGTTTGTGGAAATGAATGCACCCAGGGACAGTTCATCTGTTAACAAGTAAGTTATTTGTTTGATTATATTTGTCATGTTTCCTACATTGAGGAGAGGAGTGAACTGGTTATTCGATTTATTAAGTGCTGAGTGGGTGTAGTTGGTTCCAAGAGATGGAGGCTTCTGTGTGCTATACAATATATCCTAAAGGCATCTAACACATGCCACTAATGATCTTCGCATACATAATTTACTTCCACATTTTCATCCTGTACAAAATTGATGTTTGATTGTAACAGTTTATGCTTTTTCATTCCCTGTTAACAGATATTACAATCTTGCACATGCTGTGAATGAAAGGGTCATAAGGCAACCATCTATGTTACGAGTTGGAACCTTACGAGACTATCAGCTTGTAGGCCACTAATCTTTGGTGTATTTTTTATTTTATTTCATTTTCTTTTTGCTACATTTTAAGCCTTCTCATGTTACAAGTTTCTTAAGCTATTTATGTTTGTGTGCTTGTTTGCCCCCCTCAGGTTGGGTTGCAGTGGATGCTTTCTTTGTATAACAACAAATTAAATGGAATCTTGGCAGATGAGATGGGGCTTGGAAAGACTGTACAGGTTTGTTTCTGTTGGCTCAAGCCTCTTCTTTTTATGGAAGCTTAAGCCTTTAAACCACATCCTTTCAAAAAATGAAATATTTGAAAACAAATCCCATTTATTTGCTTTCAAAACCCTAGAGGTTTAATGTCTCTGAACTCCATGCCTCATAAATGGATCCTTTGTTCTTGGAAAAATTATTAGTAATTTCACTTCTCTCAAGCAACAGACTAATTCACCAATAAATTCACCTATAATAATTTTATTTTACAGGAGTTTATTTCTTTACATGCTTCCTAAATTACCCTCCGAAATTTTGCATTGCCTATTAAAAATCCTATAAACTTTTCTTTTTGAGGAAAAAATCTAATAACCTAAAGGTGAATTTGTTGTGTCAATGATTAAAGACATAAATTTAAAAAAATATGAAGTTATATGTCCTAAGAAAATGTTCACTTTTAAATACGAGAAGTAATTAAAAATTCTAAAGCTTTAGCTGATTACATATAAAGAAACTTATTGCCATGAAAATCCAAGTCTAAAAACCTTTTTTCCTTATATATAATTTTATATATGTAAGAAAAAAGTAACTAGATAAGAATTGTAGTTTTTGATCTGAACTATAAAAATGTTGAGCAAATTAACAGTTATACATGTTGAAAAAAGTAGAAGAAAGGTGCATGTACCTGTTCTCTTTTAGGAAACTTGCATGCGAATCTGAGAACAATTCTTATAATTGAGCTGATAGTTGTGAAATAATGAAGGATAAATTGATGATTTAGAATCTCAATTATGGAGTATATAAAATTGAGATTTTGTGGAATGAAAAGTTGCATAATGAACTTATTGGTCTTTTGCATGTGAATGGTGAACCCATTGACACTTTTCCATTGGTAGTCAACTAGAATAATTTATAGATGACATAATAGACATTTTTTGTTTCGTGTGCTATTCTTAAATAATTTTGTTCCTATGCAGGTGATGGCATTGATTGCTTATCTAATGGAATTCAAAGGAAACTATGGACCACATCTTATAATCGTTCCTAATGCTGTTTTGGTGAATTGGAAGGTTAGTTACTCTTAGTTGCATATTTATTCACAGGATTTTTTAGTGTTTTTTGATGTCTGACCGAGTTCATGCTGCAGAGCGAGCTACACAACTGGCTGCCATCTGTGTCCTGCATTTATTATGTTGGTGGAAAGGATCAGCGGTCAAAATTATTTTCCCAAGTAAGAAGAACACATTTACTTGCTCATTTGTTTTTCACTCTTCAGATTTATCATGAATTGCTGAGCTTTCTTTTACTGTAACTCTGTAGGAGGTTTCTGCCATGAAATTTAATGTCCTCGTGACAACTTATGAGTTCATCATGTATGACCGGTCAAAACTTTCTAAAGTTGATTGGAAGTACATCATAATTGACGAGGCACAGAGAATGAAGGATAGGGAGTCAGTTTTAGCCCGTGATCTTGATAGATATCGCTGCCAGAGGCGCTTACTTCTCACAGGGACACCATTACAGGTCTGTTAAAACTGTCTATTTTATAGCTACACACCATTGTTACTCAAATGCTAATCTGTGTGTCTTGGGGAAAACTTAGATCTAGAATACAGTTTTGAAGTCTTGGCTAGTTTGTGCTTCCATGGCCTAACTGTAATTTAGAGCATGTTTGGGAGAGGAGGAATGGGAGGAAAGAGTGAAAGCAGGAAGAAAATTGGAGGAAGAATAGGTGGTGTGATGGCTAGGAATTCTGTATTAGATCCCTCATCCCATTCCGAAGTCAAGTAAGGAGTCCTATTTCAGAAGCACAGACTCAAACACTCATTTTGTTTGGAAGATCATTGTTCTTCACTCTCTTGCTATTACCCGCAGGTAGCGCAGCAGGATTACTTCTGTTTAGAAGAAGGGCGAAAAAGTGAGTAATAGAAGTTGGGGACAAAAGTTTCTCCTTGGACTCATTTTCTTTCACCAACATGAGAGAAAATGAGAAAGATAATCCTTTCAGTTTTTACTGGATTGATTTACATAGATGCACACTTTCACATTTGATTTTATAGATCAGCTTTGTTTTGCAGGACTAGTACATATTTAGCCTTGGTTCTTTTTTCCCTTGATTACTTTTTTATTTATTTTTACATTTCCTTCTAAACACAAAGAGAGTATAATATTCTATTCTTGTCACATGCCCACCAACCCCCCCCCCCCCCATTGTCCAAATGCAGCCTTGATATCTTTCTTGGTATTTATCTGTGCGCTGCTGTGTATTCACAATCATGCACAAAATGGCTGTTGCTCTTCTGAACCTTACTTTAACCAAAAAACCGTGTTTGGGTCTTATTATATTTAACTTAGAGATCTCCTCAGCTGCATAGGTCTTGTATATAAATTTCATATCATATCTAAATGGCATTCTGTTTAAACTAACCAAGAACGGGTAAAAATGCTTTAACGGTGTACACAAGGGAAAAAAAACCTACGTTACAGATTTTTTTTAATCAAATTGTCAGCTTTATCTTATATGTAGCAGAGCAAGTAAAACTTCAATTCAGACTTACAGCATCCAAGCATTCCCACAATTACAGATACTAAGTTTAAAAAATGGAGAATCAGCAAGATTTGCAAAACTTGGTTGTATGTGAGTAGGATGTTTGTGATATACTAGTGTATTCATGTCGTCTTCTTTCCACTTCATGATCCTGTAGGAAAGCAAGGAAAATTTCCTTCTGTCAGTGGTCCTGTTACATCTGCTAATATGTTTCTGTTTGCACATATTATGATTCTTGGTTAGATGTCTTCTTACTTTTTGGATAAGACCTGCAAAAAACTTTCAAGATAATGGTCAATAGATTGGAACCTCTGCAGTTTACAAATGAAAATTAGAGTCTCAATTTGACATATATGAAGCAATATTGTGATATTGAGAAAAATAATAGCTCAAATTCAATTTTAATTCCGTCAACAATGAGTTTTGGCTATGACTTTACACGGATTGATTTTGGGTTCTGCAGAATGACTTGAAGGAGCTATGGTCACTCTTGAATCTACTTCTGCCAGAAGTTTTTGATAATCGTAAAGCATTTCATGATTGGTTCTCAAAGCCCTTCCAAAAGGAAGCTCCAATGCATGATGGAGAGGATGACTGGCTTGAAACTGAAAAGAAGGTGATCATAATTCATCGACTTCATCAAATTCTAGAGCCTTTTATGCTCAGACGTCGTGTTCAAGACGTGGAAGGTTCACTTCCACCCAAGGTATGGCATTAATTTGTCCTCGTCAATCATGATGTTTTCATGTGGTGGATTCTAATACAGTGCTACATTGCAGGTTTCCATTGTCTTGAGGTGTAGAATGTCTTCTATACAGAGTACAATTTATGATTGGATCAAATCTACTGGCACTATTCGAGTTGACCCTGAGGATGAGAAGCTCAGGGCTCAAAAAAATCCAGCATACCAGCCTAAGGTGTACAAAACTTTAAATAACAGATGTATGGAGCTCCGAAAAACTTGCAATCATCCTTTGCTTAATTACCCATATTTCAATGACTTATCCAAGGATTTCCTTGTTCAATCTTGTGGGAAACTATGGATTCTGGATAGGATTCTCATAAAACTTCAAAGAACAGGCCATCGGGTACTACTCTTTAGTACCATGACAAAACTCCTTGATATATTGGAGGAATACTTGCAATGGCGCCGACTGGTATACAGAAGGATTGATGGAACAACTAGCCTTGAAGATCGTGAATCGGCTATCGTGGACTTTAATAGCCATGATTCAGACTGCTTTATTTTCTTGCTTAGTATTCGTGCTGCTGGAAGGGGTCTCAATCTTCAGTCAGCTGACACAGTTATCATATATGATCCTGATCCAAACCCTAAGAATGAGGAACAGGCAGTTGCTAGAGCCCACCGGATTGGACAGACAAGAGAAGTCAAAGTCATTTATATGGAAGCAGTTGTTGACAAAATTTCTAGCTGTCAAAAAGAGGATGAATTAAGAAGTGGAGGCACCGTTGATTTAGAAGATGACCTTGTTGGTAAGGATCGATATATGGGTTCTATTGAGAGCCTAATAAGGAATAACATCCAGCAATATAAGATTGACATGGCTGATGAGGTTATCAATGCTGGGCGTTTTGATCAAAGAACAACACATGAGGAGAGGCGAATGACTTTAGAGACATTATTGCATGATGAGGAGCGGTATCAAGAAACTATGCATGATGTTCCATCACTCCAAGAGGTTAATCGCATGATAGCCAGGAGTAAAGATGAAGTTGAATTATTTGATCAAATGGATGAAGAGTTTGATTGGACTGAGGAGATGACGAGGTATGATCAGGTACCTAAATGGCTTCGAGCCAGTTCAAAAGAAGTGGATGGTACTATTGCTATTCTATCAAAGAAACCATCAAAAGCTATCCTTTTTGCTGATGTTATGGGTATGGTTTCCGGTGAAATGGAAACTGAAAGAAAACGGGTGCGGCCAAAGGGGAAAAAGTCTCCTAATTACAAGGAAATCGATGATGAAAATGGAGACTATTCTGAGGCAAGTTCTGACGAGAGAAACGGTTATTCTGCACATGAAGAAGAGGGAGAAATTCAAGAAATTGAAGATGATGAATCCAGTGATGCTGTTGGGGCACCGCCCATTAATAAGGACCAATCAGAAGATGATGGTCCCCCGTGTGATGGTGGGTATGAGTGTCACGGAGCTTTGGAAAGCACTAGAAATAATGATGTACTAGATGAAGCTGGTTCCTCAGGATCATCCTCTGACAGCCAAAGAGTTACACGAATGATCTCTCCTGTCTCTCCTCAGAAATTCGGGTCACTTTCTGCATTAGATGCTAGACCAGGTTCACTTCCCAAAAAGCTGGTATGTTCCTTCTATACGTATTCTTGTGCTTCATTACTGACTTGGGTAGTATTGCTATCCATTTACTGTTCCATTAATATTGTACAGCCAGATGAATTAGAAGAGGGGGAAATTGCCGTGTCTGGAGATTCTCACGTGGATCGCCAGCAATCTGGAAGTTGGATGCATGATCGCGATGAAGGTGAAGATGAACAGGTTCTGCAACCTAAGATTAAACGAAAACGTAGTATTCGGCTTCGACCCCGTCACACTGTTGAAAGGCCAGAGGAGAAGTCTAGCAATGATGTGCAACGTGGAGATTCTTGTTTGTTGCCATTCCAAATGGATCATAAATATCAAGCACAGTTGAGGAGCGATACTGAAATGAAAGCATTAGTAGAGCCTAGTGGATTCAAGCATGATCAGATTGATTCCTCAACAAGTAGGCGAAATTTACCTTCAAGAAGAATAGCCAAAACACCTAAGTTACATGCTTCGCCAAAATCTGGCATATTGCATTTGCAGTCTGCTCCAGCAGAGGATGCTACTGAACACTCCAGAGTGAGTCTGGATGGTAAAGTTCCAAGTACAACTGGTACTTCATCTTTGGGCACCAAGATGTCTGATGTCATCCAGAGAAGGGTATGAACTCAGTTCATTTATTATTCTAATTTATTGTCTTGTTAATATAATGTAATTGGATAGGTCATATGTGCCTAAAAGAGGCTTGACAGTGGAAAATCAAGATTGGCTTGGCACATGATGTTCTTTACATCAAGTGTAGACTTTTTTTTTAATTGTCTGTCCCTAGTTATATCATATTTCTGTATATTAACTGGAAGTTTCAATTGTGCAGTGTAAGAATGTTATTGGCAAGTTCCAAAAGAGGATAGACAAGGAAGGACAACAAATTGTACCTCTTCTAGCTGATTTGTGGAAGAGGATTGAAAATTCTGGTCACGTAAGTGGTGCTGGAACTAATCTTTTGGATTTACGGAAGATTGAACAGCGTGTTGACAGATTGGAGTATAGTGGAGTGATGGAGCTTGTGTTTGACGTGCAATTCATGTTAAAGGGTGCAATGCAATTTTATGGGTTCTCACATGAGGTATGATTTCTCATCCAAACTTTCACTTCAACAATTTTTTATCTAAAACATTTTCTCCTGGAAAATGCTACTGGCGATGTCTCTGGATATCCTGTTGGAGCATGAATATGATCTCTTTGAAACATTTTTATAGTATGGCATTTGTCAATGATTTGTTGTGGAATTTGTGTCCAGTCATGCATAACCAATTTCTAAAGTGCTATATTATCTTTCTTTTATAAAAGTTGTGTTATTCCCTCTTGGGAGATGTCATATTATCTGTTTCGTAGTATCATTCATTTACAAGATTTTTAAATTCTTTTCTATGCAAACATTTTGGATATAATTTTGAAATGTCCAATTAAATATTTCTTGTTTTGGTTTTCTTTTTCTCGCACTTAAACATAATGGACTGGTATGATTGAGTAATTTATGGAAACATCATTTCTGTATGTACCACAGTTCAACTTTTGATTTTAAGGTTTGATCTATTATCCCATTAAAGGATGAGACAAAAAAAGGTTGGGAACTATTCTTCTTTATTGTTGTTCTTGAACACTCTGCTTGCCAAAAGCTTATCCTTTGGTTACATCGCATGATTTTCGTGTGAATCAAAATTTCCAAATTCTTCCCTGTATATAAGTGAACATATGCTCAGTTGTCAGAACAATGGAATTTTGTGATTTCTTCTATCTATTACTTCAATTAGCTGCCTTAACTCCCAATGGTGCCAATTACCAGAGCTAATCCACTTGGTCGAACTTCAAAACAAGTTAGAATCTCAAGGTATGTTTACATCATGCAGGTTAGAACTGAAGCAAGAAAGGTGCATGATCTCTTTTTTGATATCTTGAAGATTGCATTTCCAGACACCGATTTCCGAGAGGCCAGGAACGCTCTATCTTTCTCTGGCCCATCATCAACTTCCGTTTCTGCTCTGTCTGCAAAACAAGCTGCTCTTGGCCTAAGCAAGAGAAACAAGTCAATAAATAATGTGGAACCTGACAACAGCACTACCCATAAGCCAATGCAGCGAGGATCCATTCCTAAGAGTGAAGACATTAGGAGCGTCCGTGTGCCCCAGAAGGAAACAAGGGTTGGGAGTGGAAGTGGCAGTGGCAGTAGTAGGGAACAATATCGTCAGGATGATTCTCCACTGCATCCAGGGGAGTTGGTTATCTGCAAGAAGAAGAGGAAAGACCGGGACAAGTCAGCAGTGAGGTCGAGGACTGGATCAAGTGGTCCTGTCTCCCCCCCTAGCATGGGCCGTAATATCACGAGTCCTGTTTTGAATTCAATACCTAAAGATGCGAGACTGAATACTAGTCCTGTTTTGAATTCAATACCTAAAGATGCGAGACTGAGCCAGCAGAATGCGCATCAGCAAGGGTGGGTGAACCAACCACAACCACCAAATGGTGGTGTGGGGAGTGTTGGTTGGGCAAATCCTGTAAAGAGGTTGAGGACAGATGCTGGTAAAAGAAGGCCGAGCCATTTATGATTTTTCTCAAGGATGGTGTATAATTTAATGGAAAAATTTGTTGAGTTCAGCCGCAAAGTGTGCAAGTGGCCCTTTGTGGCCTGTACCAGTGCTGTAGCTGCTATTGTTAATATAGTTGTAGGTCATTGCTCTTCCATTGTATACTGCTCCTTGCATGATTTTAGAAATCCAGTAGTTTTTGCATGTTATTGTTGCTATGCCTTCACCAGATTAAAGCTTATCTTCGTTTTGCTGTCAGCTTTTTGAGCTCCTGTTTGTGTGTGTAATGGCACACAAGAAGAATGCGTCTTGCAATCTCTTTCCAAAATAATCGGGAAATTTGAAATCTCTTTGTTGGCAATCTTGTATGGTTGAATTAGGTATGTGAATAGGAAACGTGATTCTGGTCGGCAATTCCTGAATATTAGAAATCTGGACCATGAGAAAGAAATGGTCAAATTGGTGAAGATTTTGAGAATCACAAGAAAAGATAAATATGTTTGTTTTTGTATTTTAAAAATAATTTTATTTGATATTTTGAGAGATT
>Ga0325411_1007951_pt1 | contig 11526 bp, 8 predicted proteins | sample PopdelMetagenome_13_FD_206181 | JGI IMG/M metagenome (GOLD analysis project Ga0325411, IMG submission 206181) | Populus deltoides microbial communities from Bellville, Georgia, United States - Xylem-PdIQD-R4 | ecosystem: Host-associated > Plants > Phyllosphere > Stem > Wood/Secondary xylem...
TAACTTATAGCAGAATTATTTTTGTATTGTGATAAATATCTCGACCACACAGCTTTCAGGTGCGCGCATGGCAAATATACCTGACAGGGTACAATCAACTCAACATAATGCCAGTTGAGATGAAGCTTATGGGCCAAACCGATGGCCTAGCAGGATATTCTTAATTAATCTTTTTGTTGTTTTTCATTTAAAGAAAGTTATCAGTAATTTATTTCTATTAAATATTTATTCTAACTCCTAAAATACTTTAATCATTTTCATTCCCTATCCATTTATCATATTTTCATATATCGTTATATGTATTTAATATGGAAGTGAATAAAAAAGAAATTATCATATCATGCTTTTTAATTTTTATTTTATAATAATAATAATAATGTAATAGTATTTCTAATTTGGATAAATAATGACATGGCTGTTTATTTTTAAATTCAAGCATCGGATCGTACTTGTTGCCCATGTAGTTCTACGAAGGTTGTAAGAGAAAAGACAACTTTAAGGATTTGTTTGTATAACTATAAAATTTCAAAACTAAAATGTGTAGTAAAAAAAAATACAATGAATAGCATAAACAAATTATAACTTAAGACGTATACAAACATTATTCTTAAGGATATTTTTGATCTTAACACAAGTTTATTTTTCAGGATCTAACAAGTTCCTCTAAAACATAGTCAGACCAAGATCAAAAGAAAATACCAGTAAGTTTTGCAAACATAGAAAAATAATACTATGATTTTTTCAGCACATTTTAACTATAAGAGTGCATGGTATATATAGGCTACTAACATGTAATAACTATGCATAAAATAAATTAGAAAATTAAAGAGTTGTCACAATAGTTAAAAAAAAATAAAAGAGGTATTATGAAATTAAAGAGTTGTAGCAATTAAAAAAGTTTTAAAATAAAAGAATTGTTACGATTTTATGACTATTAGAAAATTAATTTCAAGTGTTTAAAAAATTATGGTTTCAGCAGACAAAAAGGTTCATAAAGCATATGTATTATCTTACGCGCACATAGTGAGATTAAAGATTTTTCTCTTACTTGACTCAATCTTATGCGCTCGAGCTCACTATTATTTTCTTGTTGGTTACTATGCCATATCAAAGTTCATCATATAAACATTAGATAAATGTTTTATTTTTTCAATGTAGGATAAATATATTTTGAAATAATCTTCATTATTTATAACAATCCCCCACATATTTCAAAAGAATTTTGAAATAAAAATATACATGCTGGATTTCTATCTATTGAGTATAATGTATCTAATCTATTCTAGTGTGTTTTTAGACTATGAATCAAATCATTTAAAGAATGAGATTTAACTTACTAAATTATTGGTGAAACTTTTTTAATTTCTATGAATAATTTTTTTTTTGTAAGTTAGGTATCTCACCATTCACATTATACCCCCATAATTTTTTGTTGTTTGACTCGATTTTGCGCTTAATAGGCCATGCGCGTGCCTAGTTGTTCATAAGTGCTCTAGAGATTTTGCTAGTATCTTATATGATCGACCCCACTCCACACTCATATAGGTGATTCTATCAAATGTACATTGTAATTAGAACACTATTCATAAGGAACATGGAACTCATTAAAAACTTTGTAGCTCATCCTCTCTTCAATTGCAGACCAGCATTATTCTCACATCATAGAAAATGACTTGTTTTATAGTGTTACAGAATTATAAATAACTATGTTATTACTCATATGAACCTAATTCATAAGATCTCCAATCATATTGGTTAGGTTATCATCATTTTGATTTCTTACTTAAGCATTAGTCTCATTCCTTTTGATGTTTCTAATATTATCTTTCTACCAAGTGGTTTAGTCAGAGGATCGACCAAATTCATTTCTAACTTCATATAATCAATTGAAATAATTTTATTTTTTAACAGTTGTTTTACAACATCATGTCTTCATCGAATATGTCAATTTTTACCATTAAAAGATTTATTCTTAGCAATGGCTATTGCTGCTTGGCAATCACAATGCATGAATATAGAAGGTGTTGGTTTCATTTCAATTGAAATCTCAGTTAAGAAATTCCTCAACTAGCTTCATTTCATATTGATTCCAAAGCTATAAATGTTGACTATTTAGTGGATTGAGTGATTAAAATTTGCTTGGATGATTTCCAAGACACTACACCACTACTAAGAATAAAGATATAGCCACTAGTGGATTTAATCTCATTTGAATCTGAAATGCAATTAGCATTGTTATATCCTTCTAATACAACGAGAAATCCACTATATAAAATATCATAGTCTATGATACCTCTCAAATGTTTCATTAATCGAACTATTATCATCCAATGCTTACGATTGAGATTTTATGTATATCTACTCAATCTACACATAACGTCTGCTATATCAAGTTGAGTGAAGTTCATCAAGTACATCAGACTCCCAATAATCTAAACATACTTAAGCTGAGAAACCGGTTCACCTTTATATTTTTTTAATTGAATGTTAGCATTATAGTATATGCACACATTTATCCACACTAACTGAAGAAAAACCATCACTTAAAACAACTTGATCAAATTTCTCATGTCACTGTTTAAGAGCTTGCTTTAAGCCATATAAAGACTTTTTCAACTTACAAACTTTATTCTTTTGACCAGGAACTATACAACCTTTAGATTGTAACATAAATATCTCTTCTTCTAAATCATCATTTAAAAAAACATTTTAACTTCCATTTGATGTATAAAGAGGTTATAAATAGAAGCTAAAACAATTAGCACTTGAATTGAAAAAATTCTAATTACAGGTGAAAATGTATCAAAATAATCCATATTTGTTTTTAGTAAAACATTTTGAAGCTAATCTTGCTTTGTATTTATCTATAGAACCATCAGGAAAATATTTTTCTTTTAAAAATCCATTTACAACCAATAGGTTTTGCACCAGAGGGCAAATTAACAATCTTCCAAGTTTGATTTTATAAAAGTGAATCAATTTCAACTTTAATTGCTTATTTCCAAAAAAAAAAATCAGAAGAAAAGATAGCTTAGGAGTAGGTCACTGGATCCTTATCTACTAGATAAGTGAAAAAAATCATTTTGAAAAAAAGTTTCTTTCTTTTGTTTCTTACTCCTTCTCACTTCCTCAATGTGAGTTTTATCAATTTTATTATCATTAATAGGTGCATGAGAAATTTTTTCATTTAATGGATAAATGTGTTCAAAGAATTTTACATTTTTTCCCTTCAATAATAGTATTGTAATCTAGCACATCACTCTTTAAAACTAGAAACATACATGCAACACTATTTTTAGCATAACCAATAAACATACAATCAGAAGTTTTTGAACCTATCTTTGTCTTTTTTTGTTCAGGTAACATAACCTTAACTAGAAAACCCAACACTTTTAGATATTTTAAATTAGGAGAATAATCTTTCCATAATTTATAAGGTGTTAAACTAATTTTCTTATAAGGAATTTTATTTTGTAAATGACATACAAATAAAATAGCTTCCCTTTATAAATTATCAGGTGTTGAAGAACTAACTAGCATAATATTCATCATTTCTTTTAAAGTTCTATTTTTCGTTTTGGCTTCCCTATTAAACTCGGGTGAAGAAGGTGGAGTAACTTCATGTATTTTACCTTCCTATTCATAATAATCATTCATTAGAATTATTGGGCGTGTGCGGCGTCGTGAGGATCATCTTCCTGGATCGGGAATGGTATGGGAAGAAAATACAAGAAATTCTTATCTTTTATCAGTACAAAGAGGGAATGTGAGTTGTCACCTAATATTTTGGTTATTAGGAACCCTAACTGGTCTTGGAGTTTAAGTAAGGTGACTGATTGCGTAAAGAAAATGTATTAGCACTCATAATACACCTTACATGAGGTAAGCTACATTGTTTATCTGTCTGATATAAACTAAAATAATATTATGTTTTCTAACTGTTGGTTTGTTTATGGTTGAAGAAAAGTCTTCCTCGGTAAGGAGATCCTTATCTTATTAGATTAAAAACCTAACTATTCTAACGCCAATATAAAAATAATATGAACTATCATTTAACTTAATATCAGGAATACATCTTACGTATAAGTTCATAATCTCATATATCAACAGAAAACAAAATATATTTTTGATGTTTTTTAATTTAATATAGGGAATATGTTTTACGTATAAGTTCATAATCTCACGTATTATTAAGAAAACAAAATTAATTTTTTCGATCAAAATAGCATCACCTTCATTTAGGAAAGGATTTCTCCTTAAAGTCAGTGTTCGCTGGAACGAGCTGGTCGATTTGAAATATAGACCAAGTTCTCATGTCTTTAATTACTTGATAAACGCCTTGGAAAGTCGATCTATACACTCAAACTATTTTTTGATAAATTGCTATAACATTGTGATTTTTTTGGAATCAAATACTTACTATTTTGCGTAATGTTTGGACTATTAATTTGGTTTGATTTGTGTTTGGATTTTTGAAATAATTTGATTACTTGTGTTGAATTATAAGTTTATTTTTAGGGTTGTGATTACTTTGTGGATGTTACATATTGGGGCATGAGTTGTGTTAAGATCGGCATGGATTTATTTGGATTAGCATAAAATTTAAACAAAGTAGGTGACATTAATAATTTTTTTTGTGGATGTTTGGCATTGTTTGGTTTTGAATCGATAAATGATAATTTATTTTGAAATGACATCATGATTCAAATAGCTTGATAAAAACATGTTATTTGTGTTTTGCCTAACAAGGTCATAGTTTAGTCGTTAAATTATTTTTTCAATTAATTTTGAGTTCTTCATATTTTCACCCTTTCATATTTAATATTTGAAATTATGACATACACGAGAGGTGTTTTTTCAATAATAAACAAATCAGTTTCCTCCCACAAAAAAATAACACAAAAATTCTTTCATTTAAAAATACAATTTTTATTTTAATTTGCATATGGTCAAGTCTCTTAAAAATACAATTTTCTCATATTAAAAAGTCACGAAAGAATATATTTTTTTATTTGGCATGTTTTTTTTATTTAATAACTAGTTTATTAAAGTTATGAGAACTTAACCTGCATTTCAAAAAATAACAAAAAATTACTTTTGTTCCTTTTAATATGTGGGATTACAAATTTATATGTAAGATGTTTTTCTGATATTAAATTGAAAAACAACAAAAATATTATTTTGTTTTTCGTTAGTATCCGAGATAATAAAGTTACACGTAGGACGTATTCGTGATAGTAATAAAAAGATTTTTTCTTTTTTACATTATAACGATTAGGTTTCTAATTTGATAAGATAAGGATCTCTTTACTGGGAAGGTCTTTTCTTTAATCATAAACAGACCAACAGTTAGAAAATACAATATTTTTTTAGTTCATATCAGACAAATAAATAATACAACTTACCTTAAGTAAGGCGTATTAAGGGTGTTAAAACCTTCTTTTTACGCAATCAATCCCCTTACCCGAGCTCTAAGACCAGTTAGGGTTCCTAATGACCAAAACATTAGGTAGCGACTCTCATTTCCTCTTTTTACTAATAAAGAACAAGAATTCATTGTCTTTTCTACCCATACCATTCTCGACCATTCTCGATCTAGGAGGATAATCGTTGCGACGCCACATACATGCGACAAGAACATGCTCACCTCCTCTATCAAATCTAACTCGTTTGATTTTTTTTTATTTAGTTAATTTTCTACTTCTGCATTTTATAATAAGAACATGTTATAAGCTTCATCTTTACTTCTAAGTAGGTAAAATTTTGTATATCTCGACAAATCTTTTATGAAGGTCACATAATATTTCATACATCCTCTAGTCATAGTTTGTTTTAAATCCCCTAAGTCTGTGTATATTAAGCTAAGTAATTCAATTTCTCTTTTAATAGATGCACATATTTTCTTAGTAATTTTAGCTTCTACACATATTTCACATTTATTCGTAGATAAATAATTTAAACAAAAAATTAAACCAAGAGAATTCATTTTCTTAAGATATGATAAACTAACACGTCCTTATCTAGCATGTCATAAATCAATATAGTCAAGCAAGTAAGCAGAAGAAGATGCATTAACATTCATTTCATTAGCAATATTGAGTATAAAAAGTCTATGGTTACAATATCATTTCCCCCACAAATATCTTTTTCTTAGTCATTACAATCTTGTCAGATTCAAATGACATTTTAATATTAAATTTTTCCAACAAAGCCACATAGACCAAATTTTCTTTTATATTAGGGACATGCAACACCTCATTCAAAGCCAACATCTTACTTGAAGTCAATTTCAGGACTTTGCCTTTACCAAGAACATTTGTAGTTCTTGAGTTTCCAAGGTAAACCATTTTTTCTTCATCCTTAAAAGGTGTGTAAGTGGAGAATAATTCTTTATTTGCACATATATGCCTAGCAGCATCATATTCCACCACCTACTATTTCTCATTAGTAACCATATTGACTTGAGAAACAACCACAATAGTGATGTCTTCTCCTTCAACCATGATGACCTTAGTTTTAGAAGGATTGTTGTTTCTCTTTCTATTTTAGCATTGAGGTGTATGGTGGACAAATTTGCCATACATAAAACAATTTCTCTTTTTCTTAAAATTGTTGGGTTTGGGTTTAAACATATTGGAAAAATGTTACCATTGAACTTATAATTATTATTATTACATTTATGGTCATACATTTTTTAATATGAACTCCGTTCCACTAAGTTTGCTTTGGTGGTCATCTCCCTTTTCCTAGTAACTTGCAACTCCTTTCTATTTGTGTCTTTAATGACGATATGGGTGATAAGATCAATTAAAGATAATTGTCTATGCTTGTACTTGAGTTGTTTCTTGTAGTCGCTCTATAAGTTGGGTAGTTTTTTGATCAACATTTCAGCAATGAATCTTTCAAGAAGGTTGATATTTTCAGCTTTCATGTCCTTTAGCAGTCTATGATATTCATTAATTTGAGTTTTAATATCTTTATTATCCACTATTTCCCATTGGTAAAATTTTCCAATGATAATTTTTTGTTTTCCCACATCTTCGACAGTATACTTTGTCACTATATTGCTCCATATCTCCTTCGCTTCCTTATAGCTGCAATATAAATCACATAACTAATTGGAAAGAGTGCTTAAAATGGCATCTACAAACCTTGTTCTCATGTGTCTATGCTTCGACATTGTCATTGGTCTTGGCATCGATAAGAACCCAAATAACTTCATGCATGTCAAGGACACCAAAAATTCTTTCTTGCCATCTTCTGAAGTTTTCTCTACCAAAAAACTCAATCTTTGAAATAATAAGGAATGGCTTAGCTAATGACACAATGGCGGCAGCAACAGCAAAGTTAACGACAATAGAGATGATAACTGCAGAGTTCTCAATAACAACATTGTCAAGGGCAACAATGTTGTCGGCAGTAGTGTTTCCATCCATGTTACTCAAATATCCTTAAGTTAGTTGTGAAAAAAATACAATGAAAAATAAAAACAAAATATAACTTAAGGTGTATACAAAAATTATCCTTAAGGAGATTTCCTCAACATAAGACTACCATCCAGGATTAAACAAATTCCTCCTCTAAAACGAGGGTTACAGAAATAGCTAGACCAAGATCGAAAGGAAATACTAGTAAGCCTTGTAAAAAAAACACTATGGTTTTTTAGCACACTTTGACTATAAAAGTGCATGATATATATAGGCTGCTAACATGTAAAAACAAAGCAGAAAATAAATTAAAAAATTAAAGAGTTATTACAACAGTTTAAAAAATAAAAAAATGTTAGGGAATTAAAGAGTTGTAGTTGTTAAAAAAGTTTTAAAATAAAATAGTTGTTAGGATTTTGTGACTTTTAGAAAATTAATTCCAAGTGTTTAAAAAATTATGGTTTCAGTAGACAAAAGGTTCAGAAAGTATAGGTGTTGCCTCGCACGTGCAGGGGTGCAATCATAGGGTTTTCTCTTGCTTGGCTCAATTTTATGTGCGTGAGCCCATTATCTTTTCCTTGTTGGTCATTTTTCATATCAAAGTTCACTATATAAACACTAGATAAAAATTTTATTTTTTCAATGGGAGATAAAAACCTTTTGAAATAGTCTTTATTAATTACAATAGTTTCCCAAGCAACGAGTCTGAGCTTTTTTTTGCCCTTAATGGGCTCGGGACACGCGTCTAAACCCAACACTTTAAACCTGATTTTTTTAGACCTCATGCAAATTCCTAAAGATTTTTACTAACTAAATAGATTTTGGATCTCATTTTCCCTACACTTTAGGTGTATAAAAAAAATCTCACATGGTCTACCACGTTTACATCCTATTAATATTTGTATAGGAGATATTTATCCCTTATTAATATATATGTACGAGATATTTACCTCTTATTAATGTAATGAAGGAAAAATTACTCTTCAACCCCTTTACTCAAACAAAAGAACAAGATTTATGAATTATAAATACCCCATGAATCACCTAGATAAAAGTTGTCAATCTCTATTTTCTACATATTTGCATAAATATTTTCAAAGTTTTTTCTCTAAAATATCATTATTTTCTCCCTCTCTACAAAAGTTCTTAAGCATATGAAAGTCCTCGCATCTACTAAATGAGACCTTTTAATGATATTTGGCTTTCCACATCGAGTAACCACCCATTTTGGCTTCCCACACCAAGTCACCACCTACTTTGGCTAAGAATAATGTATCAGATTACAAGAACTAAATGACCAACTTATTATCCAACTGCCTAAGCTTTATTCCCAAGCATCTTGAATTTTAAAATATCATTAATTGGCTTTGTCTGTGGGAAATAATAATAATAAAACCATTAGTTTCTCCTTAGTACTCATTTTTTACATTTCTAGGTTATTTCATGGAAGACAACCAAGACACACTTAGGGTAGAATGTGTGATAGATCTACCTGTAACCACAAGCACTTTTGTCCAACTATATTCTCAATAATTCATCAATTAGGTGCAAGTCTTTACTCAAGCTGTGTTGGTAACCCAAGGGAAAAACTAAGCCTTGTCACCCTAGCAAGTTTTAGTACCTTTAACAACACAAAACTTCAGTGTCATCGCCCTCGACCGCTCTTAATACCCATAGACAATTACATTACTCGAAGAAGTTTGGGTGAAATGACATTTAGAAGAGTATTTTTTTTCCTCAATGCCTCTCAGATGCCTTAAAAGGTCGTTCGCGCCATACTTATGCTCAAAATGGGCACTATAGACACTTTTATTGGATACCATGAGATTGACATTAGTTACCGAACCCGTCGTTCCAAGCCAAACTCCTTGGGCTTCTTAAATCCCAACTAATAAAGGATTAGGAGATAGTCTGTATTTGAACACTTCTAAAATAATATTGATAAACCTCATCAAGTGGCAGGCTCTCCTGAGTTTTGAATACTTAAATCCTCTAGGACTATATTTCTAGAAAAATAAACCTAAACAACTATGATGACCTCGCCGACCTGAGAGAGCATGTGCAAAACATGCATAGTAGCTTGAAGTTGGTCATCCATGATAGCAATTTGATGTGTAAAATCATCCCTATAACCTTTAAAAGGTCTAAGCATGCCTAGTATAACAATTTAGAGCTAGGCTCTATTGGAGGGTTCAATGACCTCCATGTCAAGATAGAGACACATTTTAGCACTAATATACCCGTCAAGAAAAGCTCAACGAGGTTATTTGGTGTTACTTAGTTGGAGAGTGAATCCACGCGAGTATACTTAAAAAGGTTTGATAAGGAAATGCTCAAATTGAAAGAGTTGCTTAAACTAGTGGTCTTAAAGGTCTTGATAAGTGGGGTGAAAAAGTGTGCTTTATGTAGAAAGTTTGTCTTACCAGACAGAAGATTGCTTAAAGTAAAACAAGTCATGAAAAATTATATACAGGTGCAAAAGACAAGTATGCTACAGCATAGACCTTTCTGTTTTTACAAGGATAACCAACATGAAAGACCTTCCAAGCAGAATCATTCTCCTAATAGGAATGAAAGCTCAAGGAAGAACTAGGAAGATCAACCCATGGTGTATCCTAAAAGCTTGCTACACCTTTAAATCAAAATGGGATGACTCATATCACCTAAGGATGCATTATCCTCGATAGGAATGAAAGTTTATTTCTAAAATAAAAGTATTGTGTCTCTGACATAAACTTTCTATTTACCGCTCTCTAGTGTAGACTTGAGCTAACACGACTCTCTAGTCGAGCTTCTAGTCCTTATATAATCTTCAAGTATTAATCTCGGATCTCCTACTCTCCAGTGCAGTCTTAAACTAGCACGACTCTCCAGTAGGGCTTCTAGGTCTCACGCCATCTCAAGGGATTGATCTTAGATCTCCTATTTCTAATGCAGTCTAGGACGAGCACGACTTTCCAGGTGGGCTCCTAGGCCTTACATCATCTCTAAGTATTGATCTCGGATCTCCTGCTCTCCAGTGCAGTCTTAACCTGACACGACTCTCTAGTAGGGCTTCTGACCCTCGTACCATCTCTAGGGATAGATCTCGGATCTCATGTTCTCCAATGCATTCTTAGACTTGTATGATTCTCTAATAGGACTTCTAGACCTCACGATATCTCTAAGTATGATCTCAGATCTCTCTTTACTGTGATTACTCTCTAATAAAGGGCTTTCATGCCTGTACACCATCGTTAGGAAGGCTATAGGCCTTCCACTCTCTAGTACAAATTATGATTAGCTCGACTTCTTAAAGGGCTTCCGTGACTCCAGCAATCATCAGGAACAACTATTCATGGTATGAGCTCCTCCATGGTTCCCCTTAACCTCTTTAAAAAAATTTGAAGTATAGATTCCTTCTAGCCTTCTAGAAAATTTTCTAAGCATTGGTTTTTTCATGAGTCCTTTAATATCTTAGGAATTTTTTAAAGTACGGTCTCCTTCATGATTCCACTCTACCCTTTAAATTTTTTTTATGAGCTCTTACATAGGCTCTCCTCGACTTCTTCAAGGATTTTTCTAAGTAGGGTTCTTTTAAGACGACTTCTTCTTGGCCTCCTAATTTTTTTTTTCCAAATATGAATTCCTCTAATAGTTAATAACCGATATTATAATAACAGTTGTAAACAACAGTTATCAACATCACGTCAGAATGTGCGGTTGTGCATGGGGTGCCTGACCCGTAGCTATAGCTAGTTGTATGATGGAGCTACCTAGCGTGGTGTTGCTTTCTCAAACTAGTTTAATTATTTAACCCTTTCCGACCGTCGGTGGGTTTCGTTCAGATACTGCAGCAGCGCACCTTCCAAAGGCAAAACAAAAAAACAATAATGATGTCTGCCAGACCATTCTTCACGTGATCCTGGAAACGTCAGGTTATTTTCTGCGGCATATATATCTTTGTCCCCCCTGTTCCTCTCTTTTTCTTTGAGCCTAGCTTGTTCCTTCTTGTGTTCTTTCTTTCTTTACTTTTTTTTCCACGGGACTCGTCTTTCTAGGTGTATTAATTAATGGATGACAATTACTTTTAATTAAACAATTAGAGTACTGGTATGTT
>Ga0325411_1007960_pt1 | contig 11520 bp, 3 predicted proteins | sample PopdelMetagenome_13_FD_206181 | JGI IMG/M metagenome (GOLD analysis project Ga0325411, IMG submission 206181) | Populus deltoides microbial communities from Bellville, Georgia, United States - Xylem-PdIQD-R4 | ecosystem: Host-associated > Plants > Phyllosphere > Stem > Wood/Secondary xylem...
AATAATAAATCCGCACACATCCTTGAAAAAAGCCTTGATTATAATTGAGGACATTTCAACTTTTGACTCCACGATTTACGAGCCGTGAGAGTATGAAACACTAAGGCAAAAAGAGTCTTTTAAAGCGCTCTGAATTTCCTTAGATTTCTAAATCTTTATCCTCCCTACTTGCGATTTACGAGTCGCAAACTCTTGAAATAGTAAGGGAAAAATGAGCTTTTAAAGCACATGGAATCTCCTTGGATTTCTACCTTAATAAATTTAGTTTGAATCAAACCTAGAAAAACTGATGGGATTAGAAAACACAAACACCATAGCAATTATAAGGCAAACCAAACACCAAGCAGCTTACCTTAGGTAGGGTGTACTAGGGGTGCTAATACCTTCCCTTTACGCAACCAGTCCCTTGCCTTAGAATCTCTAAAAGACCAGTTAGGTTTCCTAGTGACCATAATACTAGGTGGCGACTCCCTTATCCATGAAACAAAACGACCCCGAAATCAATTGAGGATCGCCGCGACACCGTGCTCCGCCGCGAGGGTGCAACAATAGGAATGTCGAGATATGAATTACAAGATTAGCTTCGGCTAATGGCATCCGTGATAGGATTACCGGGATATGAATTACAAGATTAGACTTGGCAAGGTCACCCAGTCCAGGCAAGTAAATAAGAGTATTCAAATTAAGGATATAAAAAATGAGTGTTAATTAGGTTTAAAAGACTTACAAGCAAAATATAAGTTCTCTGTTAGAATTCTTATGGGTCCGCTAGAAAGTTAATACTTCATTCGTATTCATTACATGAGCATATATATTCTTTATCAACATAATGATATGTTTATTTATGTAACAGGTCCATCAAATATCCAGGAAGATCATTAGTTTCAGACTTACTTTGTGAAGCTTATGTAAATATTTAACTTAAACAAAAGGGAATTAGTGCATTTATGTAGTATACTTTTGTGTAAACCTTGATATATTTATAAAAGTTCAGCTTAGCATGTAGTATTTTAGTTATCTTGTAATTAACCCTTTTGAAATGTTGAAGAACACTTATTATGTTGTAAATGCTTTCTTTGCATGTTAGTATTCCTTTTCTTTAAAATTTTATGATATGAAATGTGGACTATGTTCATATTGAACTTACTCGTAGGATATATATATTGTGTGGATTGTATGAGGTGTTGAATTATGATGTTTGATATAAGGTTCAGAATTATGGGACCTTGTGATGATGGGTTGATTGAGTAAATTGATAGTAGTTGATAACTTGGGATGTCCTAAATACAAATGAAACTCTACCGAATTTTTGGTGAATTAAAAAAAAAATTACCCTCAAATTAAGAGGATATGTTGGGATCTTTTAACATTGATCAAGTCGTACAGTCGGACTGTTACAGCTGGTATCAGAGCCAAACCTCACTGCTGTCTGGTTGTGCCAATGGGGCGTTGAGCTAGTTAAGTGGGCTGGATTTTCATATCCCACATCGGCGAGTGAGGGATTGGTAGTTGTTCTTATTAAGAGTGCTGGTTACAACTTGTCATACACGTTTTGGGGCGTCGGGCTCAGATGTGGGCTCGCGTCACCACGAACAAAACCGTGAGGGCGTTAAGGCCCAAAGCGGACAATATATGGCAAGTTGGGTCGGGCTGTTACAAAAGTACTTTGAAATCAACCCTAACCTCTATTTTTCTCACCTTCCCACTCTATAAACCCAAATAACAAAACCAAATGCCACTACTCACCCTCTATTTCTACTGTTTGCGACCCCTCTCTCTCAAAAGCATCGATAGAATAATCACTAAACAAAATTTCTAAGTATCACCTAAAGAGATATTGTACCCTTCATGAGAGCATGACATCGCCATAACCCTTCCCGGATAGGTCAGTAGGTCTTTGGTTAGATAAGGAGTCGCCACCTAGTATCATGTTTATTAGGAACCCTAACTAGTCTTTTAAATATTCTAGGCAAGGTATTGTGTAACACCCCCACAACCGAGATGAAATAACAATCTCATGTAACTAGAAAACAGAGTAAATTATATATATATATATATATATATATGGTATTCATATGAAGACTACCGAAATTTGAATTGTTATTATCTAAGTCTTGAACCGTTACTGTCTTACGGTTATTGTCTAACATATCTCACCTTTGATGTCTCACTCTCAAAGTTATATAATCAAAGTAATAATTATTATATAAATCTAATTTTCTATAGAAAATTCGGTAGAGTTTCCTTTGTTTTTTGATGTTACCAAGTTATCAACTAGACTTCATTCAATCACAATCCTAAATCTTCCACTTCGATCCAACCATCGTGGATCATATCCCATCTCATGATACAATATTTCACATAGCAATACTTCGATGTGCTTTCTCAACCTTACATCATCAATAAATAAAACATGGTAATTATATTCTCTTAAAATAAAACATTAACTACATACAGATAAAAACTCAAAGGATTCATATTGAACTAATTATTACTTTAACATGCATCCATCTTTTAAACATGCATAATTATAATTACTAAGTTTCTTCATGAATAGTTTAGTAATATTAGTTCCTTACTTATACTTTTTAAATGTATAAATATCAAAAGCAAATATCTTTATGACACATATTAAAATATACATATAATACAAATTATATATAAAGCAAAAGATATTACATAAAAAAACAGATTTAAACACAAAGCTCATGTTTAATGCTCCGCATCACCTCGTGAAATACCTGTATATATAACATTAATAAGAAAATAAGGAAGATAACACATTAAAAATGATAAAACTATTATGTTCAAAATTCTTCAAAATATATCAATTTGTCTTTCATCACTAACTACATATCAACATCAATAACCCATTCATAATTTATCAATCCAATACTTATAGGACCTCAGCAACCAATACTTATAGGACCTCAGCAACCAATACTCATTGCTTAATTTTCAATTTAGTAATTCACAATTTACCTCAAATCCAGCTAAACCTCCTCGATAGCCAACAATCAAACCGGTAATTCCATACGAATTACCCAACACTCTATTAATAGTCAGTCTAACCGGTAATTCCATATGAATTACCCAACATCCGGCTATTCTCTATTAATAGTCAATCTCCATATGAATTATCCAACATTCGACTATTCTCTATTTATAGCCAATCTAACTAGTAATTCCATACGAATTACCCAACACTCTATTAATAACCAATCTAACTGGTAATTCAATATGAATTAGCCAACATCCGGCTATTCTCTATTAATAGCCAATCAAACCGGTAATTCCATACGAATTACCCAACATTCGGCTATTCTCTTTTAATAGCCAATCAAACCGGTAATTCCATACGAATTACCCAACACTCTATTAATAGCCAATCTAACCGGTAATTCAATACGAATTACCCAACATCTAGCTATTCTCTTTTAATAACCAATCTAACAGGTAATTCCATACGAATTACCCAACATCTGGCTATTGCTATTAATAGCCAATCTAATCGGTAATTCCATATGAATTACCCAACATCCGACTATTCTCTTTCAATAGCCAATCAAACTGGTAATTTCATACGAATTACCCAACACTTTATTAATAGCAAATCTAACAAGTAATTCTATACGAATTACCTAACATCCCTATTATAATACAAACAAGTTTCTTCTTCTACTTTTTCCATATCATTATGTCATAAAACAACACATAACTAATAATGAAACTTTGAATTTTAAAAGAAAGTTATGAATCACTTACCATTTGCTCGTGATGGCCCGACTCCTTCTACATGATGCCCTGCTCTCGAAACAACTCCCGAATCAATCAAATTGCACTATATTATTAATCCATTAATATTTCTCCTACGTGCCTAAATTTGAAGCATATAATATCTTTTATTTAATTGGGTTTTGTACCAAAATTTTCATTCATTTGTCACCTCATTTTCAACATATAGTTTTAATCAATTTTCTTCTTTTAATTCACTTAAAGAATTCTTCCATGAACTACTCCTATCATTTATTTATTTCTTATTTTCACATTCTTATGATGTTTCTTCACTTGTTTATAATTTGAATACTTCAAATAAGATAAGGAACATCATTTCTCGAACATAAAACAATCAAAACCTCATCCATTTATTTCCTCATCCTTAGTTACAAGTTCATTTCTTCAAACTTATTCAATTTCTTTCTTAATTACTACTTACATTCACTATTTCTAAGAACCCTAATTTAAAGAGTCAAGAATATAAGAAATTAAATCAAATTTAATTGTTATTTTTTGATAACTTGCTCAAAAACACTTCATTCAAGTAAGAATCTTAATTTTTCATGCTTACCAATCTAAGTTCTCTCAACTTCTCTTCTCCTCCTAGTGTGGCTGGCCCTCCTCTCCCTTCTTCTATCCTCCTTCACTTGATTCTTCCTTAATTTAATTTTCTAAGTCTTTCAATCTTACAAGTTTCAAAGCTCTCCCTCACTTTTTCTTGTTTTTCTCTTAATTTATAATGTTTTTCTCTTGCTTTTTTTTCCTTTTCCCTTTCTTTCTCTCTTATGGCCAAGCACTTCCCTTGTTAATAACTTATAAATGGTAACAATTTAATTAATTCCATTCATGTCCCTCAATAGTAAATTTTCATGTTTTTGGCATAAAATTCTCGAGTACCGATACAGGTTAGACCACCTTTTTACCCAATTTATTTTGATTTTCTTTAATTTACATCCCAGTAAATTTATTTCATCATAATCTATTTCCGTCTGGTCTTTATTCACATTTCTATATTTTCTATTTTTCAGCTATTTTTTAAATTTTATTTAATTTTTATTTTTATTTATTATTTATTATTTATTCATTTATTTCCATTAAGGTTATCATTCAAGATAACTACTTATCTTAACATTTATTTTAGTGTCCCATAATTTTTTTTTTATCGAGGGCTTACATACTGGTTGTATAAAGAGAAGGTATTAACATCCCTAATACATCTTACCTGAGGTAAGCTGCATTATTTTTATTTTGTTTGTGTTTGCTATGGTCTGATGGTGTTTCTATTTCTATCAGCCTATTATACCGGGTTTACTACGATGAACAAAATATGGTTTTCTAGGTCAAGAACTCAGTTTGAAAGGTTGAAATGTCCTTCAATATCATTGAGGCTTCTTTTGGGAAAAAAATTAGAATTTTTAGCTACCGCGTTGTTGTTACTCAATTTTGGACCCCACGTGCTGGAAACGGTGTATACCCCTTTTGAACCGAGTGTAGGAGTGTAGCTCATGTTTGTTGGAAAATTGACAAAAGCAAAGGAGAAAGAAATATTTTTTTTTCGAACCTTGTTTGAGTTGTTTTCTACTCTTTTTATCCTCCCCCTTTGCTGCCAAAATTGTCAGGTTTCTTAGACTGATTAGGGATCTTCATAATGCTAAATTTGTTCCTTTGTTATCTTATTTTTAAGGTTTGACAAATCCCTTAGAATTTGCACTAAAAAAACTGATTCTGCTGCTGTCGCAATTTTTTGTTTGAACTTAGGCTCTGATTCTGATATGGTTTCGTACGATATCTGACCATCCTAGCTATATTCTGTCACTCATGACATGTTGAAGAATTGATCTACACCTTTATTGGGTCCAAGGGGTCACTGTTCTTAGGGCAGAATCTCAGTCAAATTTGGATGCTCGGCATTGTCAGATCAAGAAAACCTTTTTTGACTAACCAGATCCCTACCAGATTCTGTTATCTAAATGATTTTATCTCACTTTGAATCCTTCATCAAAGTTGTATTCCGGGACACGTAGATGAATTTGGGCTTTTGAATTGCTTGATTTCGATATCAGAAGCTCAAGATATTCTTGTTTGAAATCTAGTGTTAAAACATAGAATCCTACCGCAAGAAGGATTCCAGCCGAGTTTGGTTGCAATTATGTTATTCAAAACAAATTTTTATCATTTTTTATCCTTCATGAAAGTTGTAGCTCTACAAGTGTAGATGAATTTTGGACTTTTGAATCGCTTGATTTCGATATCAAAAGCTCATAATATTCCTGTTTGAATATCTAACATGAAAGTAGAGAATTCTGCCGCGAGAAGGATCTTGACCCGAGTTTTGCACGAAAAACTCTATTTCCATCACAAATGTTGTTGATTTGTTCTTAGGTCATACTCTTAGTCATATCAGGATTCTCGGCATTGTCAGTTTTTGAATTAGATCAGGAGACCCTTATTGATCAACCAGATTACTGCCATATTTTGTTCTGTAAAACAATTTTATCTCACTTCGACTCCTTCATCAAAGTTATAGTCTTGGACACGTGGATAAATTTGGGCTCAACTCCTTCATCAAAGTTATAGTCTTGGACTCGTAGATAAATTTGGGCTTTTTAATTGCTTGATTTCAATATCAGAAGCTCAAGATATTACCATTTGAATATCTAGTGTGAAAGCAGGGATTCCTGCCGCGAGAAGGATTTTTGCCTGAGTTTGCAGGGACACAATTGCAAGATGCTTAAAGTTTGAAGATCAATTGCAGGCCAATTTGAAGCTCGTTTTTGGACTAAGGACCAAATGGGAAAGGTGTTAAAATAAAGAAGTTGAGTGAAGATAAAATTAGAAGGAATTTTGCTGGAGGAAGAAATTGAAGAACCACGTTTTCATCTGCACAGCTAGCCCGGTTTTTATTTCCTTTTATCTACAATTTCCTGTTTGGTTTCCAGTTTCTCTCGCTTGAATATAGAAGGAAAGAAAGCTGCAGACCACGTTTTTATTGCTTCATTTCAAAGGGAGCAGCTGGCTTCATGGTCCCAGGCTATAGAAAGAAAGAAAGGAGCCACATCATCCTCTAAAAAACTGGAAAGAAATCAGATATGATCACAAAATCAGAATCAAAACATTTTGGTTTCCTATTTCTGCTCACTCGAGATTACACCCTAGAGTTAATGTAATATTTGTTTCCTAAATAGAGTTGCGTTTTAGGTTATAAGCCCCTCTAATGACCTAGGAAGGGGATAGAAAAAAAAGAAGGGAAGCTATCAGAAAAGAGAAAGAAAAAGGGGGAAAAACAGAAAAAGAAAGACAAGAAAAAATGTAGGAGAGGATAGTGCAGATAACAGGGGAACATAGGTTTTCTTTCCTTGATCCTTTCATCATTGTGAAAGAAAGGAAAAGGGAAAACTGAAAGGAAGGAGGCGGAGAGTAGAAAGTAGAGAAAACAAATGGAAAAGATGCCAAAACAAGCAGGGACTACCTTTCGGTCTCTGCTTCATTCCCTGCAACAAGATCTGCAAAAAAAGAAAAGAATCGAAGCAAAAACCAGTAGAGAGAAAGGGACGAAGACACAGAGTTGAACGCAAGAGACCGACGCAAGCAGAGAACAAAGGGAAAAGAGCTGGAACAGACGAACACGGGCAAACCAGCCAGCACACCTTCAACATCGCTGCAACTCCTTCGTTTTTCTCCAGGTCTGTTATTCAATTCTGCAAGCATTTCTTGGTTGTATGTGTTACTGTTCAAGTGAAATTTAATTCAATTAAACAGTAACTCGCCAGCTTTCATTAAGTTGTAACTGCACCCTTAAGATGTAACTGTACCCTTTTGTGTCCAGTCAAGTCATTTGCTTGGGCAAGTGACCGACCGGACCTATTTTTTAAAACAAAAAAGAAAGATAAAGAGAATTATTTTCTGGCATATTTATTTCAAGGCCTGGGTTTTTTTATGTTGTAAAAAAATATCAATCTCGTATTTAGAATACCCGGTTTTCGACGCAATGTGACAAATATACATATATATCAAAAAATTATTTTCTTATGTGTTGCATACGACCAATATCCTAACATGTTTTGAATGCTCTTTTTTATACAAAAAAATATTGGAAGATTTGCAAAATGTGTTTTTGCATGGATTTCTTAAACACAACAAAAATTATTTTCTTGCATTTTTGGATTTTACAACATGTTTATAAAACTCCAAAGGGTATTGGGCAATATTCCAAAAAATAAAAAATCTTATTTTTGAAGGAATTCATCTATTATTCGCCATAATGTTTGGATAAAGAAATCCTAAAAGAATGAATATCCAAAATATTAATGGGAACAACTTGTTATTATTCACTGTTAATATTTGGATAAAGAAACCTTAAGTGGTAAATATCCAAAATAATTTTCTAGGGATAATAAGTCATCACACATCCTTGAAAGAAGCCTTGATTATAATCGAGGACATATCAATTTTTTACTCCAAGGTTTACGAGCTGTGAGAGTATGAAACACTAAGGCAAAAATAGGCTTTTAAAGCGCCCTAGATTTCTAAATTTTTATCCCTCCTTCTTGCGATTTACGAGTCGCAAACTCTTGAAATACTAAGGGAAAAATAAGCTTTTAAAGCACATGGAATCTCCTTAGATTTCTATCTTAATAAATTTAGTTTGAATCAAACATAGGAAAACTGATAGGATTAGAAAACACCAACACCATAGCAATTATAAAGCAAATCCAACACCAAGCAGCTAACTTTAGGTAGGGCGTACTAGGGGTGCTAATAACTTCCCTTGACGCAACCAGTCCCTTGCCTTAGAATCTCTAAAAAACTAGTTAGGGTTCCTAGTGATCAAAATACTAGGTGGCGACTCCTTTTACACAATAAACAAAAAAAAACCGAAATCAATCGAGGGTCGCCGCTCCTCCGCGAAGGTGCGACACGCGTCATTCCAAATAATATTCCAGATAAAATTCCTTACAGTTTTTTATTTTTATATTAGAAATGCATAAATTGTATTACTACCAATAATATTTTTTGATATTGACCTTATACAGGCTTTTTATCCTTATATTAAAGGTAAGTAATAGGTAAATTACTATCCCTAATAATATTTTTGGTATTAACTCTTTTGTAGGTTTTTTTATCCTTTATATCAAAAGTGAATAATATATGTTTTTTTTCCTCAAATAAGTTTTTAATATTTTTGAAATTAAGGCTAAAATCCTTTGAGATTTTACAAACTTGTGAAATCAATGCAATAGTTTTTAAAACATTTCAAAGTATTTAATTTGTTTTATCAAAAGAATGCTCAATTAATTTTTGAGGATTTTTGGCTATATACCCAAAAACTTCATATATTTTTTTAAAATCAAAATATTATTTTTTAGACGATTTGTTTGGCAAAACCCCCTCTTTTTATTCATGTAAAACTACCAAAATAGGCTTAAGGGCCTGTTTTCCTAACACACCCTTAAGCCAAAAATTCTTTTATAAAAAATGTTGAAAACCAAACAGGGCCATATACATCTAACTTGAATTTGACCAAATCGGGTTAATCCAAAATCTTTAGTTCGACCATAAATCGAACCGAAGATCACTAGTTTGACCCGAAAAAACAAACCAAAACCAAAACTCAAGACAAATTAAACCTGCAAAAAACATAGAAACACAATTTTTTTTATCAAAAACGAGCTAAAACCCAGCAAACTCAAGAACAAGATGAACATTCAAAGTAAACACAACAATGTGAATTTCAAATCTTACAAGATACAACGAAATCAAAGGCATAGGCATGATGAGAATCATTCACCGAATCATAATCAAGCTTCCAACATCAACGATTATCACTTAATAATCACGATTTGGTCAAAATAGGTGTCGGTGCAGAAACGGAACTCTAGGATTAAAACTAAAAAAAACAGTAATTGAAGCAAACCAACCTAGATTATTGATTAATCAAGTCTCCCGAAGTGTCTAGTGCAAAGAAAGGACCAAAACTTATTTTAGAATACTTGGACAACTTGAATTTGATATTGAAGGTTGAATTAGTAGTTTTAATTGAAGTTATTCATAGAGCAGACTATTTGTGCGGGTTTTGTTCAATTTTATACATGGTGTTTATTTTCAAGTTGTCAAGTTCACCAATTATTACACGATAAATGAATACAATGATAGTCGTTTCAAAAAAGTATAGTTTATTTATTTAAATTTAAGATATTTAAAATTTTAAGTTCATTGATCAGATCAATTTTAAGCACGAATAAAACACTTTTGTGGGATAAATCAAGTAAGCAAGAGGCAAGAGCTCAAAACCTATACGACAACTCGTCGCCAGAGGGCTATAATTTCTAGTTTTGTCGGAAATCAGCACGAGTAAAACACTATAATTTATATTTTTGTGGAATTTTTTAATTAATACTAACAAATAATCCATATGCTTGCTCCATATAAATATATGCTCTCCATGCGTTGTTTCAACACAAGATCAACAAGACACAATATTGAGATAACTAATACTCATATTCAACAAATATGAAGATCACTGAAGTTCTTGGGCTCTCGTTCCTTCTCTTTGCCTTCATAGGAACTTCATTTCCTGAGGCCGTTCATGCCAAAGATGCTGCAGCAGTGCTCGATGTCTTCGGTCATGAGGTGCAAGCTGGTGCTCGTTATTTAATCGTAGCCCCCTCGACTGACAATACAACAACTCTTGCAGTCACTATCAATGGCCAGGGCTTATGCAATTCAGATGTTATACTTTCCACATTGAACGAGAGCCTCCCAATAACATTTTCACCAGTTATACAATCCACCGATAGTGTCATCCGCGAAGGAACTCATCTAAATGTGAACTTTGCAGGGCCAATTGCCATGTGCGCAATGGCAGGCGTGACACCCATGTGGAAAATCCGATTCAGTACAACACTGAAAGGATACATTGTGACCACTGGAGGTGTTGATAGATTGAATCGGTTTAAGATCACCAAGTATGAAGGTGATAATAGTTTTTATCAGCTTTCTTTTTGTCCAATGTCCGAACCCTTCTGTGAATGCTCATGCGTCCCAGTTGGCGTCAACGGTGACAAGAACTTGGTTCCTGGTGCCAGCCCTCTTCTTGTTATGTTTGAACCAGATGAATAGAGAGCACCAAAAATCGAGAATAAAATGGTGTCAGAATGATATTGAGGGAAGTCGATTGCCTATTATCATGTTTGAACCAGAACTATTATCTACTGCAATCCTGTATGAGGGATCTCGACTGCCTACTATCATGTGGTGGGCATAAATAAAACTTAAATAAATAAGAAGCTTTTTAGCTTTGGCTTTTCCTTAATTTTCATGTTGTCTCCATACACACACACACACTCTTCGTTTGTTGCTTGATATTGTCACTAGAAAATCATCTTGTTTTTATAATCAATTGAAAATTTTATGGGCTTCAAACTTGCATTGGTTGATATCCTCTAAATGTTCGGAACCAGATGTCAGTACTTTTCTTCCTTCTGCAAATATATATATATATATATATATATATATATATATATATATATGTTTATTTATTTATTTTTGCATGTTTTAGTGGGTTTTAGGTCCTATTTATATATTGGCCTAGAATGTGATAATAGTTAATTTCAATTTGAAATTCATTCCATTTTATCATAATCAGCAGATAGGAAAGGGTATCTGACAAAAATAGGTTCGAAATAAAGAATATGAGTTACCACTAATTTTTTATTTCTCAAGTGTGATTGGTCGATTTATCAA
>Ga0325411_1007961_pt1 | contig 11516 bp, 12 predicted proteins | sample PopdelMetagenome_13_FD_206181 | JGI IMG/M metagenome (GOLD analysis project Ga0325411, IMG submission 206181) | Populus deltoides microbial communities from Bellville, Georgia, United States - Xylem-PdIQD-R4 | ecosystem: Host-associated > Plants > Phyllosphere > Stem > Wood/Secondary xylem...
TGTTTTTTAAATTATTTTTCATAAAGATATTAAATTATTTTTTTCAATTTAAAAAAATACTTTTAAAAATAATAAAATATTATTATTATTTATTTTCAATTTAAAAATATTCTTAAAAAATATCATTAATCACATTATCCGGTAACCACGAAGACATCGCCAGTCACTGTCATTCTAAGCTGAGCCCCATCCATAGTCCTTTAGACAAGATAGTCAAAGATCACCAGCTGCCGCACTTTGTAATCAACGACAATGGGCGAGCAGAGTAGTGTGATCGTGACCACCAGCCCCGCTTTATCTCTTCTATGTACATCCCTTATAGAAATTTCCTTTTTTTATTTTTATTTTTCTGACTTGAAAATTGGGAACGTCGCATTCTTTTTAAAAATATTTTTTAAAAAATTTTAATTTTTTAATTTTAATTTTACTTTAAATTAACATATTTTTTATATTTTCATATTATTTTGATGTACTGATATAAAAAATAAAAAAAATATTATTTTAATATATTTTAAAATAAAAAATATTTTTAAAAAATAATTACAAACACATTCAAAAAATACTAAAAAACTATTGTCTTTTAAGTGAAAACTATTCACTGAAAAGGATTCTTGTTTAATTTTTACTGCTACCATTTGTAGTAAACGCAAAAATTTACCCTTGTCGCACTTGAGGTTGTAACCCAGCGGTGGAATGGACCTGTTCTCTTCCTCTGCACCAGGATTCAAGCTTTACTGTGCACGCCTATCATCTCCGCGGTGTTTTACATGCTCACTAGACTTGCAGGATGTTTAGTGAGTCAGGAAATTAATTGTGGTGCGCGTAAACTGACCCGAACACCCTGAGTTAAAGAAAAAAAAGAATTTACCCTTCCCAATCAATATATATTTGATGCTAGAATATCAATTACCTTGAAGGGACTAACTTGTGATTGTCAAAAAAAAAGGAGAACCCAGCATAACAAAAGAAAACAAAGGGACTAGATTGTAATTTAGCCCAGCGGGATTTATCACATTGTCCTTGCAGGGAAAAGAAAAACAGGAATGAAACCGAAGAATCAAAGATAGGATCCTAGTAGCCTGCACAAGTTAAGCATCTACTACCCTTCCTTGTACTGTCACTTTCAGCTATAAAATAGGTGACGTGGCAGGGGAGAGAAGAGTCACTGCACACTAGCATCATGCATCTAGCATGTCTGTCAGAGACCAGGATCTAATTCAACTGCCTTTCTTTCCTCTCTAGTAAACTCACCACTGTAAGAACCCCAACAGTGTCTGTTTTCCTTTTTCTTTTACCACAAATATATATTGCATGTCTTTGCGTGCTAGTATTTAAAATTAAAATAAATATAAAAATAATTTTAATATATTTTTAAATAAAAAATATTCGACACCGTAGTACTTTTAAAAATACCATTAAAAAATATTAATGTAAATGACTTTCTTGGGAGTTGAATAACCAAGTTAACTTTCTCTGTAATTATCGTATCGATATTATATATATATAACATCACGATGTCAACATGCATGACAAATAAATAATATAATTATGTTGTATGTTGTTGTAGCTGGAAGTTAATAGTTTTTAAATCACTTCGTAAACTAGATCACATGACTTAAATATTTGAAGTTAATAGTTTTTGAGGAGATTAAAACTTGTTTGTTTTTATGTTTTAAAAGTTTTTTAAAAAAATTCATTTTTTTATTTTTTTATTTGCTTCAAATTAATATTTTTGGTGTTTTCAGATCATTTTGATGTGCTAGTATAAAAAATATTTTTTAAAAAAATAAAAAAAATCATTTTAATGCATTTTCAAGTGAAAAGTATATTGAAAAATAATTACAACCACACTCCCAAACGAACTAGAATAATTTTTAAAAATACATCAAGATGATATTTTATCATTTAAAAAAAATTATTTTTGATATCAGCGCATTAAAATGATCTAAAACCACTAAAAAAATTAATTTTAAATATATTTTTTTGAATTTTTTAAAAATACGGGTTGACCCGCATTTCTAAACAGGGCTAAATCCCTTATCATTGATCTTATCTATTCTATAAATGCTATGACATGGAAATAGAGAGCTAGCATAGTTTGCTTAGTTACCCACTAAAAATGCTAAAAAAATTCTCTTTATCTAAAATCAATGTAAAAATTTAAAATTATATGATTTAATATATGTTTTGCATTGCGTTTCTATATAATTTTTGATATATTATAAAAGTATATATGTCTTAAAAAATATTAAATTAATATTTTTTTAGCATTATTAATGTAAAAAATATATAAAAAAATTATTTTAATATATTTTTAAATAAAAAATATTTTTTAAAAATATCATACACTACAATATAAGTTAAAAATTAATTACATAATGATTTGAAACTACTACGATAAATTACTGCAACATTCCATATCATCCAAAAATGTATTCTTCATAACAAACATTGGTATCATGAGATCACAACATATATAGATGCATAATCATCATGATCAGGACAATTTAATTTTTATTGTTTTTACGTTTTAAAATTATTTTCAAAAAAAATTAAAATTATTTATTTATTTATTTTAAATTAATATCTTTTTTTATGTTTAGATGATTTTGATGCGTTGATAAGTAAGATCGTTTAATATAGGCAAGGTTTTACAAAACCCCATTTTCAAGCTTAAATAAGGTGGGCCCGTAAATGTCACCACGTCATCCAGTGTCCAAAACAGATTAGCCACAAGCATTAAATTAGAAATAAAAAAGCACACGGAATCCAATCCCAACTTTCTAGAGATTTTCTTTTTCGTATTTATACTCAAATTCAATCTCTCCAAGGGCATTTATGGTAATTACAACTAAAAACAAGGATATTATAACTGCTAACTTCCTCTTCACTTCCCTCTTCTTCTCTTTTATATTTCATATTTTGCTCTTTTTCCCCTTCCCTCTGCTCTTTTCTCTATCTAAAACATTTCTCTCTCCCTCTCTGGATCTGTTTTTTTTTCTCTTTAAATAAAAACAGCATTTTTCTCTGAATAATATACACAGAGATCGAGGTAATTACAATTGAAAAATCTTAATGGTTAATCAATTCATCGATTTTTCTTACAATTTGCGGTTTCTGTGATTAATTAATTTATTTTGAAATCGAATTACAGATCGAGTTACTATGAAGAGATTGATGATTTGTGTAAATTTTTGAGTTTTGATGAATTCAATGTAACGGATCTGTTGTTTTTAGTTACGTTTTTTTATTTTTTTTTTTAAAAATTATTTGTTGATCAGTGCATGTTGTTATGATTGTTTTTTAATAAATAAAAAAATATTGATAATTCAAGTGATTGATTGTGGCGATTAAGAATGAGCTATTTTTTTTAATTCTTTTTTTAAAGAAGATATTTAGTGCTTGATCATGTTAATTGATTAATTAATGTTGAGCTAAATTTTGATTTTTTATGATTTGTGGACGGAAGTAATGGGAGTTATGGATAGGATAATTTTCTTTTTTAAGAAAAAAAAATATTATCTGATTGTTTTTTACTTTGTTGTTGTAATATGTAGATCTTAGCTGTTGAGAATGGCTACGTCGACAGCTGGGGCTACAGGATGGTACAGAGGGAGAGTGAAAGCAGTTCCTTCAGGAGATAGCTTGGTGATAATGGCCGTGACAATCAATAAGCCTGGCCCTCCACCGGAAAAGACTATCACTTTGTCCTCTCTCATTGCCCCCAGATTGGTAAAGCTCGTGCTTTTCATGATATTTGAATAGAATAATTAGAAAGATTGTGCACGTGAGGTTTTATGATTGTAATGCCGTATTTTGGAGTTAATTACGGAAGTTTTGTTTTTATGAGTGGGAAATTAGATTCTGTCTATTTTTTGAAGTTTAATTTTGTGATTTTTTTTTTGGGATTGTTAGGCTCGTAGAGGTGGTGTTGATGAGCCGTTTGCCTGGCTGAGTAGAGAGTATTTGCGAAACCTCTGCATAGGAAAGGTGAATGCTGTTGAAATATGTCATCTGTTTGATGGATTATTATTATTGTTTGGTAATCAGGATGATAGCGTGGCTTAACTTCCTTTTGTTTTCACAGGAAGTGACTTTCAAGGTAGATTATGCTGTCCCATCCATCGGAAGAGAATTTGGCTCTGTGTTCCTTGGTGACAAAAATGTTGCATTGCTTGTTGTGGCTGAAGGCTGGGCAAAGGTGAAATTGTTTTTGTTTTGACATGTTACCTTGATATGATTTTGAACTAATTTTTGTGCGGGAGCTTACTGAATCTGTCATATGCAGGTCAGGGAGCAGGGTCAGCAAAAAGGTGAAGCTAGTCCTTTTCTTGCTGACCTCCTACGCCTTGAAGAACAAGCTAAACAGGAGGGTCTTGGCCGATGGAGTAAGGTGAGCGCCCCCACCCTCCCACCAATTAAAAATTTCAGTTTCTGGTTCATGGTTTTTGTTTTCTGACTCATTAGTAGCACAGAACAAATGTCATTACCGTAATCAAACAATTTCAGCGTTATTAAGTAGCTATGATTAGAGGCTATTGAATGATGATTTCACATGTTTACCGCTTACCAGTTGAAGAATTCACAATGGGCAGCTTTTTACCTCTTTGGTTGCAGCTGAATGGCTCTGTTCTGATCATTTAGGATTTCATTTGGATACATCATGCTTACTTGATACTTGTCAGCGTTTTGAATTTTTCTGCCACTGGAGTTCAAATAGTGAAAATTGAAATTTCATTCCGCAGATATGCTTTACTCACTGTTTGATGTGACTTGGAATCGGTTACTGTTCAGATAATCTGATTGGTTAAGATTCAATTATTTAATGGCATGGTTTCTTTGAAGTTGCTGAGCTGGGCATTTTTGTGAGCTCAAGAAAAAGAAATACAGCATCTATAGCATCTTCAATAATTATTTGCTGATAATTGTTACACCCCGCCTGTCCTGTAAACACCGCACCCACTGTGCACAAATTGTAAAAACTCCCATTTCAAAGAAATCATTTAGAAATTTGAGAATAGGTTGCTTTAGGAATTTCAATCATGTTTTCGTAATGCAAGTTTATGGGACTTGTCACCTTGTATTTCTGATCCTAGGCACCAGGAGCCTCAGAGGCATCCATCAGAAATCTACCCCCCTCTGCCATTGGTGATCCTAGTAACTTGGATGCCATGGATCTGCTAGCTAAAAATAAGGGAAGACCCATGCAAGGCATTGTGGAGCAGGTTCGTGATGGTAGCACTGTCCGTGTCTACTTGCTTCCAGACTTTCAATTTGTCCAAGTGTTTGTTGCTGGAATCCAGGTATGGTTGTTGCCCTCTGTTTTGCATTTTTCCTACATGTTGAATTGTAGCTTTCATGTCAGTCTAATTTGCTGTTTTCAGAGAATACTCATTAAATACCTAACATTTAAAACTTATTAAATCAGGCCCCATCAATGGGTAGAAGAGCTGCAGTTGAAACTGTTGCTGAAACAGAAACAATCTCTAATGAAACAAATGGTGATGCTTCTGGAGCTCTTGCTCCTTTAACATCTGCACAAAGACTTGCAGCCTCAACAACACCCCCAGAAGTTGCTCCTGACCCATTTGGGATGGAAGCCAAATATTTTACAGAGCTCCGTACTTTGAATAGGGATGTAAGTAAATAAGTTTTTAGCTGTAATTTTGTGTGCTATTTTTTAAACATGGACTAAATTCTATTTGGATTTATAGGTTCGCATTGTTCTGGAAGGTGTTGACAAGTTCAGCAATTTGATTGGATCAGTATATTATCCCGATGGGGAATCTCCAAAGGACCTGGCACTAGAGCTTGTGGAAAATGTATGTGCTGAATTGTGTTGCTTCATTATGTTAGTCATTGATACTAATTAATCTTCATAAAATAACTGATGAAAGAGTTGCCTTATATCATCTTGCTGTTTGCCTTAGCCCTTTCAGTCATCTAATGCATAATTGTACATATCCACTCCTGAATTCAGCCTCAAGGTATTGGGTCAAGTGCTAGAAATGAAAGGTTGAGGGAGCTTGAATAGGTATTAGGGTTGATATTTGCTGAGCAGGGTGGAGGGGTCTATCATTCTGAAATAGAGCGTGGAGGGGTCCATCATTCTGAAATAGAGTAAGGGCATAGGGTAAAAATAAACTCTTGCATATATTGATAAAGGAAGAAAGATGTAGTTTGTGCTCTAGTTAGATTCTTGTAGAGTTTGTATATCTTGAGGAGTTGTTAGTAGTTTATATTACCTTAAAAGAAATGTCAGCCTATGTGCTTTGGGTTTTCTGTTGCACGGGAATGATTTATGGTGCGTTTCTCATGTGCTAGATGCAAGTTAATGGTTGCTTATGAATTTTTAAATGCTTGATTGGAAAATTAAAATGGGTATAGTGGAAATGGTTTGCATATTCCCTGCTTAGACTCCTATCTTTTCAGCTATTGAATTTTCAGCTAAATTGCCGCCTTTGCGTGCTGACTTCTGGCTTGGGACAACCTTCTTAGCTCCACGATGCAGCTTCCAATACTCAATTTCTAAGAATGTCTTTTCATGTTTGATGCTTTCCTACTTCTAATAGTATTTTCAGTGTACTTCCAGATATATGGGTATTCTGAATCTCCCTCTACCTCCTCTCCTAATACAGGGTTTGGCTAAATTTGTTGAATGGAGTGCCAACATGATGGAAGAAGATGCTAAACGGCAGCTGAAGACTGCAGAGCTTCAAGCCAAGAAAAGCCGCTTGAGGATGTGGACTAATTATGTACCCCCTGCTACAAATTCAAAAGCAATTCACGACCAGAATTTTACAGGAAAGGTAGCAGTTGGTCCGTTACTTCTCAGTTCCAATCCCTCTAATTTTGTAGAGATTTCTTCTCAGCTACATTTACGTTTTTGTTAGGTGGTGGAGGTTGTAAGTGGTGATTGTGTTATTGTGGCCGATGATTCCGTGCCTTATGGCAGTCCATTGGCAGAGAGACGTGTCAATCTTTCAAGCATTAGGTGTCCAAAAATGGGTAATCCTCGCAGAGATGAAAAACCTGCTCCTTATGCCCGTGATGCTAAGGAGTTTCTGAGGACACGTCTTATTGGCCAACAAGTATGGAAGTTACACACCTACCTTTTCATTCCAGTGATTAAAAGAATTTCAGTACTTGTAATGATCATTTGTTTTTCAGGTGAATGTGAGAATGGAATATTCTAGGAAGATGACAGATGGACCTACAGCTGCCCCTGTTCCTGGAGATGCAAGAATTATGGATTTTGGATCCATCTTTCTGTTGTCTCACTCTAAAGGTGATGAAGCCTTGACAGTTCCATCCACTGCTGCTGGCCAGCAACCGGGGATTAATTTTGCTGAGCTGGTTGTTTCTCGTGGCTTTGGCACTGTGATTCGGCATAGAGATTTTGAGGAAAGATCAAACTTCTATGATGCCCTTCTTGCTGCTGAATCACGAGCTATTGCTGGAAAGAAAGGGATCCATTCTGCAAAGGACCCTCCAGTCTCACATATTACAGACCTTACCACGGTTTGAAATATAAAAATTGTGCTAGAGCCAATCTCTTTTGTTTCCTTGCATGGTCCAAAATATAAACTTCATGTGCTTCTTATAGGCATCATCCAAGAAAGCAAGGGAATTCTTGCCACACATGCACAAAAATAGGAGGATCTCTGCTGTTGTCGAATATGTCCTTAGTGGTCATCGCTTTAAACTACTAATCCCCAAGGAAACATGTAGCATTGCCTTTTCATTCTCTGGCATTAGATGCCCTGGTCGTGATGAGCCCTACTCAGAAGAAGCAATTGCACTCATGAGACGAAAGATAATGCAGAGAAATGTTGAGGTAGTGTTTTTACCCTCTCCAATGCTGTTACTTTGCCATTTGATTGCTTTCCTTGTTTTTGATAAATACACCTTCACACAGATTGAAGTGGAAACTGTTGATAGAACTGGAACTTTCTTGGGATCGCTATGGGAGTCGAGGACTAACATGGGAGTGACTCTTCTTGAGGCTGGCCTTGCAAAGTTCCAAACTTCCTTTGGCACTGATAGGATCCCTGAGGCTCACCTTCTTGAACAGGCTGAGCAATCTGCCAAGAGGCAGAAACTGAAGGCAAGTTGTATTATCATGTCTTATTGATCTTTTGATGATTGCATTGAAAAATGCATGAAGTATGCACTGTACTCTGCTGTTCTTTTCTTGATAATCTTTACACTTTTGATAAAAAAAAACTGAAAATCCTTACAGATTTGGGAGAAATATGTTGAAGGAGAGGAAGTCAATAATGGTCCAGCTGTTGAAAGCAAACAGAAAGAAGTGCTCAAGGTGGTGGACATATGATTGGATGAAGCTTTTTGTCATATTTTAGAAAACAGCTTCTGATTTTTTTCTACTTAATATCTATTTTCAGGTAGTGGTTACAGAAGTCTTGGATGGTGGTAGGTTCTATGTCCAGACAGTTGGGGACCAGAAAGTAGCCTCTATTCAGCAGCAACTTGCATCCCTCAGTCTCCAAGAAGCTCCTGTAATTGGTGCTTTTAACCCCAAGAGGGGTGACATTGTGCTCGCTCAGTTTAGCGCAGATAATTCATGGAACCGAGCAATGGTGAGAATTAGCCTCCTACTTAGTTTCAATCTCCATCCACTCAAAGCTTAAATCTTAACCTTCACAGTTTGGTTTCATCAATATAATTTTCCTTTCTCCTGTTCTGTAGATATTATTCTTTCACCAGTTGGCTTCTTTTTTCTTTATCTTTGTTGTTAAGACTGTTGGATCCGTATCATCGCTATGCTTGTTATTAAGCTAAACTTTCCTGTTTTGACTTGTGAAGATTGTGAATGCACCTCGTGGAGCTGTTGAATCACCCAAGGACAAGTTTGAGGTGTTCTACATTGATTACGGGAATCAAGAGGAGGTTCCATACAGTCATTTACGGCCTCTTGATCCATCAGTGTCAGCTGCACCTGGTCTTGCTCAGTTGTGCAGCTTAGCGTACATCAAGGTTCCAAGCTTGGAGGAGGATTGTGGTCCAGAAGCAGCCCAGTATTTTAGTGATAACACATTAAACAGTTCAAAAGAATTTAGGGCAAAGGTAGAAGAAAGGGATACTTCTGCAGGGAAAGTTAAAGGCCAGGGAACTGGACCAGTTCTCATTGTAACTCTGGTTGCTGTTGATTCAGAAATTAGCTTAAATGCTTCTTTAGTTCAGGTATGAGTAATGTTTTTCATGTTCTTTGAGGATGATTGTTTGAATGTTAAACCAGATGAGAAAAGCAGGCCTTGTGTTTTGGGAGCACAGGTTCCCTTACACTTGAGGAAAATGAATTGCCTTGTCATTGGATGAATTTCTGTTATTATTGGTTACTGAAGGTTCCATAACTGACATTATTCTGTATCCATAAAGGGATTGCATGAATGTTTGAGCATGAAATACGAATAGCTTGATAGTATTTTAGATTAGTTTCATCCGGTTGTTGAAAAAGCATAAAATATATTGTTAACAACGAAACATGCATTATGAAACTTGACAAGAATTTAGCACCTTTTCTGTTTCCTCACCTTTTCTGTTGGCTAAGTTTACTTCATGGATATTTCAGGAAGGGCTTGCCAGGATAGAAAAGAAGAAGAAGTGGGACTCTATGGAAAGAAAGGTAGCCCTGGATAATTTGGAAAAATTCCAGGATGAAGCCAGGGCTGATAGGCGTGGGCTGTGGGTGCATGGAGATATCGAGTCAGATGACGAGGATGTGGTCCTTCCTGCTAAGAAGGCTGGTGGCCGTCGATGATTATAACTTGTTCACTCCAGGTAAATTAAGATCAAAAGAACCCAACTGGCCTAAGATGAGTTTTTGGTTTGTAGGCTTGTTTTATCTGGTGGTGTAGAAGAGAATGCAGAGATGTTTCAGCTCGAACTCGAAGTTTTGTCTTCCTTTTCTTTTTATTTGTTCTAAAAATTTCGTTGTAGCAGAGGAAACAATTTTTTTTACACGTCTTAATAAGGTGAACTACACTCAGTCGTGATGCGCAACATTATAAACAGTTTTTAAACGAAATTGATAATGTATCACTGGAGTCTCGCACTTAGTGTTGCTCAAGCATTTCATGCATTCGTCCGGCAGGTGGACCTTGTAGAGTGTTATATGAATCGTAGCCAGATTCATATTATGAAATATAGTTACTAATATTGAAACAAAATTATAAATTTGATTTGAATGATTAGAAACTATTATTATTATTGAAATTAAAAAAAATTATAAACTTGATTTATAATATTAAAAACCATCAAGGAAACAAATAAAAAAGAAATAGAACCAAACTGAAAAAATATATTATTACTATTGAAAAGAAATGTAAATTTAATTGGAAGAATAAAATTAAAAATTATAAAATCTTTGATAAAAACGTAAAAAAAAAAAATAAAAGGATAGAATTGAAAAAAAATCATATATATAAATTAGAATTAAAAAACAAATATATAAATTAGAATTGAAAAATAAAGATTAAATTAATAAAAAAACTTATAAAAAACCAAGAATGAAATAATAAATTAAAAGAAAAAAAACATATTAAAAATTTTAATTGAATAATTAAATTGAAAAAATAACATTTTTTGAAATGAATAAAAATAAAATATGAAATTAAAAAAATATGAATTGAAATTGAAAATCAATCAATAAAGAGAATAATAATATACTTTAATTGTCATGAGAGGAAAAAAAAAAAAAAGACCACGAACACTATGAGAAAGAAATGATAGCATGTCCAATAAAACGATAAATAATCAGATTTGATTAGCGGGTGGTGTCATGTATGCCACCTGAATAACGTAGATGACACTCATTTATTGATGCATTTGGAATACACGCCAACAGATTTCTAAAAAAAACTGAAAAGAAAACATGAAAAAACCAAAACACTCACAAAATATCAAGATGAAAAATATTAAAATATCCCTTAAAGCAAAACTTATTTTTGTTTTTAATCTTTTTAAATGTTAAAAACGTGATTTAACTGTACATGGTAAACATCTTTGCTTAGCAACTCAAACTAATTTTTGATCTCAGGGACAAAAAAATATTTCTACTGTGTAAGAAGCTTATAAAAAATTAAAAAAACCCTTGGTAAACAGTTATAAATTTTGTTAATTTTGGGAGTGAAAAATATTTTTACTTTATAAAAAACTAGAAAAGATGAATGTACCCTTATACGACCGATAAGAAAGTGAAAAAGACCAACAACACCCCCACTTCAAAAACTTAAGTTTTTACTGTTTAAAAGTAAAAAAAATATTTTTACAGTAGCTATCAGCAACAGCCTTTGTTTAAAGCTACAATAAAAACTATTCATCCATTTTAGCTTTTCTTTTAATTATCCCATCGTTGATTCGAAGGGAGTTTTTAAAATATTTTTGCCATCTATAGTAGTGCTTCTTCCAACTAGTGGCCACGTGTAAAATAGGTATGATTCTAACAATGCATTAGTACCAAGCCCATGAAACTATATGGAGCTTAATTAATTACT
>Ga0325411_1007966_pt1 | contig 11513 bp, 7 predicted proteins | sample PopdelMetagenome_13_FD_206181 | JGI IMG/M metagenome (GOLD analysis project Ga0325411, IMG submission 206181) | Populus deltoides microbial communities from Bellville, Georgia, United States - Xylem-PdIQD-R4 | ecosystem: Host-associated > Plants > Phyllosphere > Stem > Wood/Secondary xylem...
ACCCCCCCCCCCCCCCCCCCCCGCCCCCCCCCCCCGCCGCCGCCCCCGCCGCCCCCCCCCCCCCCGCACAAACATAGTATAGCAATACATTTCTTTCATGATATGCAAAGAAGCAAACACCTTAATCCAATTAAATCTATTGAGGAGGACAAACATGATTCTTCCCCTCGATTGTGCAGCAATATTCTCACAACCATCAAAATATGCTAATGAAATGCAACCCCAAAGCTCTCCTCTTCCTTGCCCCTCCAAACTTACAGGAACCTGACTCGACCCCCACAAAAGCCAACAGCTTCAAAAACCAATTCTCATAAAGTTTTTCCCCAAAAACAAAAGAGTAGGAGATTCAGCCGTTTTTTATAAAGTATCTATTTACCAGCACCTTTTTAATAGTTAAAACATACTCCAAGGCAGCTCCCAAGTGAAAAAGGACACTACAGAGGGTATTTTGGAATTTTAACCTTTAAGTTCCTCTCTGCGAGAAGTTGCTACCTTGCTATTCACCTCAATGCTTGACCGGAACAATCCTTCCACAAACTCTATAGAAGAATCACATTAAAATGACCATTTTTATTTCATCCCAGTATCACTCTCCATATGCCTAGATAAAGAGTTAACCTCCTTAAATCTGATAAAAATTTAATTCGTAGGTTAACTAAAGACTTCATCAAACTACTAGTTCAATTGCTATCTAATTCATATTCCACCATGAGACAAGATACTGAACATGAGTAGAAATGACCTCCCCTTTTCTTTCTTGTCTATATTTTCCCTTGTTTAAAGTGCTGACTTCATTTGATGCAAATAGCTCTCAACAATTCAACACCATTATGGGAAAAATCCACATGGAGAATTTATTTGTGATATAGATACATCTACGACAACCTTCACCACTTCAACTCTTAGTTATCTAAAGACCCTGGTGTCAACATCCAGCTCTATACCTCTTCCTATAGCCATTTTCCCAGGTCTCTTGATTCCAGCAATCACAGGTGTGCAGCCAATATCCGTACTCTCACTCAATGGTCAACAACAGAAAGATCCTCAAGCATATAAAAAAACATGTGGTTATATGCAAGTCTATGAAATTGATTGGAAATTTGGAACAATCAACAACATAAAATACTAAACAATTGAAAGAACAGAAAATAGTGTCATGTTGGGGATAAAGTAATTTCATAAAATACAATTCATTTATAATTCAGGAAGAAAAGGAAAGTAGAAAAGCCAAATTTACCAATCTTTGTTTCCAATTCAGAAGAAAGGAAAACCGTTGCATCTAGCCCTTGAGCAGAGCAGCTGACCAGATCAAATGCTTTCCCTGCCGCAACAAGTAACAATAACCCTTGTTATCTCCAAATTATGCACACACCAAGATTAGCAAACATACAGTAACTGTATGCTATTTTCAATGACAAAAACTGCATCAGCTGTTGATACCTGGAGATGCCTCGAAACTTCCCAAACATCCATCCTGATCAAGACTGAGCGATAGTTCTTTCCCATTAAAATCAGGAAGCTGAAATAAACATACAATTAAGAATGTTTGCAATTAAATCTTACTCTCCATGACTCGCAAAACAATGATAGCAATGTTTACAATGACCTTCAAATAACTGGCACCTTATTAAATAATACTGATAAATTTGTTTTCCCATAACAACAATGAACGCAAAACTCAGTAATTAAATAATAATTTACTTAATGAAACTATGAGTCATTTATTTATTGAGATAATAAAAAGAGCATGTAAAGCTTACTTACTTCATTAATAGGCCATTGAATGAGCCAGAGCTCAGTCGAATCTGACAAGCTAATATCAGCCAATGGTTCCCTCGAATCTTCTTCAAATCCTGGTTCAGGCTTGTAACCCTCCACCTCCTCAACATCATCCATTGCCCAATACCTCTGCGAAAACAAAAATATATATATATAACATCACTCTTCATCAAACATTTCATCGAACACCTTCCAAACAATTTTCATCCCTTTCCTTTTCCTTTATAGGTGTTACAATTACCAATTTTGTTAATTAAAAAAAACAAAGGAGCTTGCTGCTTGTGCCGAGGGAAACTTTAGAGATTGAATAGAAGTTACGTGAAAGATAACGAGAAGAGAGATGGAGAGAGAGGTACCTTTATGGATAGTAATAAGAGTAACGGCGAACAGGAAGTTTTTCTTCTTCTTCAGTCGTGGTGCTTGTTGCTTGCAGTTGCAGGGGGGTTTAAGCGAAACCTAAAAACCTCACGGCTTTCCTCTCTGTTTTGTCTGGTAGCAAAAATATTTTGCAGAAGGAAGGTAGTGTGTTAAGAGGCCGAAGCCTAGTGGGAAAAATTAGAAACAAATGTCCAAAAGATACTAGGCTCGACTAAGGCTCTTATGGGCTCAAAATACTGGAAGAAACCCAGCCCAGTTGTAGACACGTCCCACTTTTTATTTCAGGTGTAATTATTTTATCCATTAAGAAATATCCATCCTCAATAATATTCTTCTTTTCTTTCTTTTTATAATTAAATGATATTATTTCCAGTGAATAATTAATTAATTAATTACTAATATAATTGAGAAGAGATATCTTTATTCTGTAGCTTAAATTTTATTGGATGAAATATAAAAATACTCTGCAAATGAGTGATGGATTTCATCGGTTTGGTGGTTGAAACTTTTTATAATTTTTATTTTTTTTAATGTATAAAATTATTATCATAATACTTAACCATTTTTCCATTATAGAGATGGCAATGGGTATTTATAAATTGGATTTCTTGATACTTATATCCTATTAGGAATTTAAATATTCATAAACTATTAAATTTTAATTATCCAATAATATATATATAATCTACCATTATTTATTAATAAAAATAAAATAAAATAGTTAATATACATATTTGAATTTAGTATATATATATATTAAATGATAAATATTATTTATGTATGTATTTTATATTAATATTAAGGTATGTATATATCATATTATATTGGGGAAAAAATCTAAATATTCTACAACTATATTTATATAATATAAATATATATTTCGATTCAAATTCATATAAGTTTCAAGTAGGTTTAATAATATACCTATTATTTATCAGGTCTAAAATATACTTATTTATTTAGGTAGGATCTTTAAATTGTTATCCCTGTTCCATCGATGCCACGTACTGCAGGCTCACCTGTGAGATTCATCCATCTCATGGGGGAGCTGTCAGGACATGGGAGGGACTACAACAACTCCCCCCAAAGTTTCACATCAGTCCTTATATTTTCAACCTAATTCTACTCTAACCCCTACTCTTCTCTTTGATGTGAAACCATCCCCATGCTTTTCTGGTTTCTATCCGGGTAATCTGACTTTCGATTGAAAAAGCAATAAAAATACGCATCTCGTTCTTGATACTCGTCCATCTCCAACCTGAAAAATACGCTTAATAAATCTAACTCCACCCTACAAGGTCACGTGACGATCACATGCACATCATTTTCTTATAATGGCACCATATATGCCCATATATACAAATAAATAAATAAATAAATAAAGAATAATATAGTGTGCAGCTTAACTGATCAGGTTCTAAATTTGTTTTTTAGATATTACTAGTTTGAGTCTCATAAATTTCAGGGTCACTGGATGTTACTAGATTAATCGAGATATATAAATATAAGCTGGTCCGAACAACTATATTAATAAAAATAAAGGGGGGAGAAACTCATAATTCATTCTTCTTCTTCGTATAATGCCAATTAACGCATGCCTACTCAGCCTTGTACCCATCGCCTACCCAATTCCTTCAAAAGGGCTTCCACTCTCTCCACGAATTTTTAGACTTGATCACTGAAACCTATAGCCAATTAAAGACCTTTGCTTGATCCAAAAAACATTGACAACATTAAATAAAAGGGTACTCGCTCGTGTTATTAGCAATCCAAGCAGATATCAATCAATGCTAACAGTTTGAGAATGAGTGGAGTTGAATTATGATGTTGAAAGATTTTGATTTTTTTTATTTTAAATTAATTATTTTGTTAACTTTCTTGTTCAAATCAACATCATTAATTAATTAAGATATAATTAAAAATGCTCAGTCTTTTACTGTGGATTACACGGTGCAGTCCATAATAAAAAATGAGCTCCTTTTTTTTAACACTTTTAGGGTTTTTTTTTCTTTTAATAATTTTTTTTGTTAATGTTAAATTTTTTTTATTCAGTTATCAGACTTTCATGACACAGATTCCGGGTTTAATAGGTTAACATGGTTTGACGAGTGAACCTAGAATTTTTTTTGGTTTGACGAGTTAACCTAGATTTTTTTTCTTTTTAATTAACTTTTTACGTTTATTTTAGTTTGTTAATTTTAAATTTCTTTCCATTTACAAAAAGATGAGCTGGTTTTTTTTTCATTTTTTTATACTTTTAGGGTTTTTTTTTCGTTTTTTTTACACTTTCATTTTTTTTACACTTTTAGGGTTTTGTTTTTGCTTTTTTTTGTTTTGTTTCTTTTAATAATTTTTTTTATTTTATTAATGTTAATTTTTTTATTCAGTTATCAAACTTTCATGACACGGATCTCGGGTTTAACAGGTTAACATGGTTTGACGAGTTAACCCATAAATTTTTTTTTGTTTTTTTTCTTTTTAATTAATTTTTTTCTTTTAGTTTAGTTTGTTAATTGACAATAAACTAAAATTGCTCAGTGTTTCACTGTGCAAGTCCACAGTGAAACGTTGAGCTATCTTCTTGTTTTTTTTTTTGTTCTTTTGTTTTTTTTGTTTTTTTTTGTTTTTTTTATTTTCTAGCCTTTATGGGTTTTTTTTTGCTTTTTTCTTTGTGTTTTTTTCTTTTAATGAATTTTTTTTGTTTAATTTTTTTTGTTAATGTTAATTTTTTATTTAGTTATCAGATTTTCATGACACGGATCTCGGGTTTGACGAGTTAACCTGAATTTTTTTTTTTGCTTTTTAATTAATTGTAACATATACTAAAAGGAATTAGTGTTTTATTGTGGACTGCACAGTGCAGTCCACAGTAAAACACTGATGCTTTAGGTTTTTTTTTAAGTTGTCTTATTTGTTTTAGCTTTTTTTTATGCCTTTCGGGATTATTTTTTTGCTTCTTTCTTTTTTTTTTCTTTTAACAAAATTTTTTGTTTAATTTAATTTAGTTTATTAATATTAAATTTTTTTATTTAGTTATGAGACTTTCATGACACATTTTCCGGATTTAACGGGTTAACCTGGTTTAACAAGTTAACCCCTAAATTTTTTTTTTTGCTTTTTAATTAATTTTTTTCATTTAATTTAGTTTGTTAATGCTAATTTTTTTTCTATTTAGTTATCAAACTTTCATGACACATATCCCGAGTTTCACGGGTTAACCTGGTTTCACAGGTGAACCCAGTTAATTATGGGTTGATCGTCAATTTTTTTTTATTTTCATAAATTGTTTTTGTTTAATTTAGTTTGTTAATGTTAAATTTTTTTATTTAGTTATCAGACTTTCATGACACATATCCTGAGTTTAACGAGTTAACACGGTTTGACAAGTTAACCCAGATTTCTTTCCTTTTTAATTAATTTTTTTTGTTTGGTTCAGTTTGTTAATTTTCACTTTTTTTTATTTAGTTACCAGACATTCATGACACGAATCCCGGGTTTAACGGGTTAACCTAATTTGACGAGTTAACCTGTAATTTTTTTTTGCTTTTTTTTCTTTTTAATTTTTTTTCGTTTAGTTTAGTTTGTTAATGTTAAATTTCTTTCTATTTATTTTTTTTCTTCTTAGAGGTTTTTTTTCTTTTATTTTTTATTTTTAATTAATTTTATTTAATTAATTTAGTTTATTAATATTAAATTTTTTTCTAAGTAGTTCTCGACTGATGCCTTTAGTTTTTCTTTTTGTTTTTTTGTTGTTTTTATGCCTTTGATTGTGAACTGCACAGTGCAGTCCACAGTGAAAAGGCTGATGCCTTTTGTTTTTTTTCTTTTTAATTAATTTTTTTGTTTAATTTAAATTGTTAATGTTAAATTTTTTTCTATTTAGTTATCAAACTTTCATGACACGGATTTCGGATTTGACAGACTAACCTGGTTTGACAAGTTACCCCAGTTAATTCTGGGTTAACCCATTAATTTATTTTTTTCTTTTTAATTATCAAACTTTCACGATGTGAATTTAAGGTATGCCCGGTTAACCTGATTTGAAAGGTTAACCCAGTTAATTCATATATTTTTTCTTTTTTTCATTAGTTTTTTTTTCTTGTTGGTTTTTTTTAACTAATCTATTTAATTATCATATTTTTATGACACTACCTTGCAGCCAGACCCACATCCAATGCTATTGGGTCTGGTATTGCAGTCCAGACACTTTTATGTTAAGGGTTAACCCAAGTTAATGTTATTATTAATATTATAAATATTATTTTTGGGTTAAGTGTTGCAATTAAATCTAAGACTCTTGGGTATAACTTTATAAAAAAACCTAACACTTTTAGATTTTGATTTTTTTTTAAATGTAAAAAATAATTAACTTGCAGCATTGCGCGGGGCATTTAACTAATATCGATCCTATATAGCAGTAGGTGGTCAATTTTTTAGTGGACCTTTATTACTAGACAGTAATGCTACTCGCCTTTTTATTTGTTAATTAGAATCTAAATTTAGGTGTGATGCTCCTCGCCTTTCAACAATTTATAACATCACCGCTGCAAAAAAAGAAAAACAAGAAGACGTCGTTTCAGCTCGGGTAAAAAAAAAAAAAACTATAGTTATATTATTAATAAAAAAACAAAATCTTTATATTATATTTATAATAGAAATTAGATTTATGATACTAATTAAATATGAAGATATATATATATATATATATATATATATAAAATAATCTTAATTTCTTGTATTGCTAAAAAGTATTTTTGTTTTAAAAAAGATTGTATTATTAATGTTTTTTTATTTGAAAAATTGTAAATGAATATTGTGGAGAGCGATAACGCAACCCCAACCCTAACTCTTATCGATAGCGTCACCATGACCTCAAAAAAACAAAAAAGATTGCAAAGCATCAGCTTTCATTGAAGTCTGTAACACCAAAGAAAATCGATGTCTACCCGTTTTTTCCCCCTGGATTATCTCTCTGCGATGCATAGTTGGACTAACTGGACCGCCATTCATTCCATCAGCACTGCCGACTACCGAGAGCGAGAGGGAGCGGAAAGGTTATCAGTATAATTACTTATAAGCCGAACTACAATAATGATGATAGTGGGCGGGCGGGCAGGCAGGCAGCAATCAATAATGTTGGGATTGTACGTGCAACTATATACGTCAAAGCATTAATGCAACGTCTCTTTACTCTCTACAGATTACTCTTGCTTCTTTCTTTCTTCCCTAACTTTCACTGGAGGATCATTTATTGCCATTTGTTTTAATCTCTTCCAATGGGGCTTCATCGTGGGTTGGTTGGCCCTCCTTCATTGTTCTTGCCTCTTGGTTTCATTTTATTACTTGCTAGCCAGGCAGCTGCTAACTGTCCCATAATCACGAACCCTTTTCGCTTGGATGCAGGACCATTGAAGTTGCGTGTGAAACATAATTCACCCACTTAAGCTCCGGTACTGCAGCTAGGTATCTAACCTAAGCTCTTCTTATATAAGACTGCCTCGATATGTTTTTCAGCTGCTAGTTTAGTTACGTTATTCTCAGGAAGTCATTTTCTGGACGAGCCTTAGAGGTGATGGTGTTAAATTTCCATAGATATATACAAAGTTCATTAAATCTTCTATTTGTTCTGCATCAGAATGTTAGAGAGTAGAAGCTTAATTGCTATTATATGTATATGAGGACTTACTAGTATGTGTGATGATAGTAGAATGTAGACACAAATTGATTCGTATTATTGTTGGCTTAATTAATTAATCTTACAGGGAATTAGCCAGAGACATGGGTTCCAGTGAAATAAAGTCACCAGAAGGTCTACCAGAGACACCAGCAACATATGATGGAGTTTCAAACCCAATTCATAGCAAGAAGCTTGGAATTTACTTCCTCGAGTCCGACAATAGGAGGATGGCTTTTGGCCGTGGATATACTGGAGGAACTACTCCTGTTAACATCCATGGGAAGCCTATTCCTGACCTCTCAAAGACAGGTGGCTGGATTGCTGCCTTATTCATTTTTGGTAAGCAACTTCTTCATATGAGTTTACATTCCATTTCTCAGAAAACTGTCACATGAAGGTTAATAATTAAGTCGTGTTTTCTGGTGTAATAACTGGGAGATTAAATTAAGGTTACACTGCAATTATGATAGACAGGTGAATTGGACTAGATCAGAAAAACAAAAATACTAAGAGTGTTTCTGTAGTCATAGAATATGATACATGCTATATATTCTTTCGCGGAATTAATTTACAACTTTTGTTCAAGAAGTGCAAGATCATGTGTATGTTTGTGTTCAGTCAAATCATATTTCGGTCCCTTTCTGAGCTTGGATCTTTTTTTGTCCAGGGAATGAAATGGCAGAGAGGATGGCTTACTTTGGCCTCTCTGTTAACATGGTGGCCTTCATGTTCTATATTATGCACCGACCCTTTACCAGTTCATCCAATGCAGTGAACAATTTCTTAGGAATTTCTCAAGTTTCCTCTGTCCTTGGCGGATTTCTTGCAGATGCGTATCTCGGTCGATACTGGACAATTGCAATTTTCACAACAATCTATCTTGCGGTAAGATGTGTTCATGAACACGTAGTCGTCAATCAGTTCCTCAAGTTAAATCCTTGGAGGTTTACTGATGATGCGTTTTCCTTTCAATCTTTGTTTCCTGGAGGGCTTGACAGGTATAACCTTGTGTGCAACAATGAATATTTTCATGCCGGACCAGGGTCAATGCGATCAGCTATCCTTGCTTTTGGGTAACTGCGAGCCAGCGAAATCATGGCAGATGCTCTATCTTAACACAGTTCTTTATGTGACTGGATTTGGAGCCGCAGGTATAAGGCCGTGTGTTTCTTCATTCGGAGCCGATCAGTTTGATGAAAGAGGTGAAAATTACAAGTCTCATCTGGATAGGTTTTTCAACTTCTTTTATCTTTCTGTAACTATTGGAGCAATAGTGGCCTTCACTTTAGTAGTCTACATTCAAATGAAACATGGATGGGGATCTGCCTTTGGTTCACTGGCCATAGCTATGGGCATGTCAAACATGTTATTCTTTATCGGTACTCCGTTGTATAGGCATAGATTGCCAGGAGGCAGTCCACTAACAAGAGTTGCCCAAGTTCTGGTCGCGGCCTTTCAGAAGAGAAAAGCCTCGTTTTCCAGCAGCGAGTTAATAGGCCTTTATGAGGTTCCTGGCAAACGTTCTGCTATAAAGGGTAGTGGAAAGATAGCACATACAGATGACTTCAGGTATAATTGCTAATCTCTTACATTTTTAATATTTCATGGATTAATACAGTTTTAGGCTGTGTGAATTTTGGTTCTCAACCTCTGGCTGTTTGTTCAATGGTTTTGGAGGATTTCTCTTACAAGTTACAAGGAAATCTGTTTTGGTCATTCTTTAAAAAACCAAAAAACAAAACAAAAAAGGAAAGGGAAATTACATTTTTCACCATATAATTTCCAAAACTTCTGGGCTTCAACAGATGTCTGGACAAGGCAGCATTGCAATTGAAGGAAGATGGTGTAGATCCAAGTCCTTGGAGGCTTTGTACGGTGACTCAAGTAGAGGAAGTCAAGATACTTATAAAGCTTGTTCCAATACCAGCTTGCACAATAATGCTCAATCTAATCTTAACAGAGTATCTGACTCTATCAGTACAGCAGGCATATACTTTGAATACACATTTGGGTCATCTCAAACTTCCAGTAACAAGCATGCCCGTGTTTCCTTGCCTCAGTATATTCCTGATATTGTCTCTCTATTACTCGGTATTTGTTCCAATATTCCGGCGCATTACCGGCCATCCTCGTGGTGCTTCTCAGCTTCAAAGAGTAGGAATCGGTCTGGCATTTTCAATTCTTTCTGTTGCTTGGGCAGCCATTTTTGAGAGGTATCGGAGAAAGTATGCTATAGAGCATGGCTATGAGTTTAGTTTCTTGACTCCCATGCCTAACCTGAGTGCGTACTGGTTGTTGATCCAGTATTGCCTGATTGGAATAGCTGAAGTCTTTTGCATTGTGGGCTTGCTTGAATTTCTGTATGAGGAAGCTCCTGATGCAATGAAGAGCATAGGATCTGCCTATGCTGCACTAGCAGGTGGAATGGGCTGCTTTGCAGCAAGTATATTGAACAGCATCGTGAAATCAGTGACAGGGAACCCAGACAAGAGGCAGCAATCATGGTTGTCCCAGAATATAAATACTGGTAGATTTGAATATTTCTACTGGCTGCTTACAGTTCTGAGTGCGATAAATTTCTGTGCCTTTCTATATTCAGCCCGTAGGTACAAGTACAGGGCAGAGCAGAAATTTGGGATTCAGGAAGTTGTAACCAACAAACAAAACACCCCAGCCAGGGGCTAGCAAGCCATATATGAATTCGAAATCTAAGATGGACAAGTACCACATTCACAATTAAATTTCTCTCTTCCAGTGCAAGATTTCCCCTTCATGAAGTTTCCCTTCTAAAACATAACTTAGAACAAGATAAAACATGAATCACAGCTGCATTTTCCTGCATTTAATCGAATTGCTGGCAACATTTGAATTCTGCGCCCTTGTCATTATCTCAACCTAGTCAGGGTGCATTGAAGATCCTGATATTGCATGTGCGCTGTGTGAATGATCATGGTTTTCAAGAATTGGCATATTCCCTAATGATCAAGTTAGGAGCCTGTGCCAATGAGTGCCAGGGTCCAATATGTTTGATTGGAAGCTTGAGCCAGCCCCTCTTTATGGCTGGTTGCCCGGATGGAACTGTCCAGTGTCCCCATGCATTTCTGTATCTGCTGAGCTTCTTGTCTGTTGTTCACCCATATATATCTGCTGCCTCTAGAGGACAGAGCCATGGAGTCAATCACATGGGGCTGGCTAAATATTAAATGCCATCAAACTAATTGAATCTCGGAGCCCTTCTGATAAAATTAATCTGCATAGCCATAACATGGGCCATGGCATGGCCTCAGGATTCGACAAACCACTCGGAGTTGTCCAGAATTCTCCGGTAGACTTTAGGTGAACAAAGTTTGTGTTTTCTTCTAAACTAATTGAATTAAAGAAGCTTAAAAAAGGGACCATTAGTTAGGCACAGCCAAAATTTTCAATACCTCTAGCATGAAAGTGTTGATTTATCGATCATAATATTGCATTATTATAAAATTTATAAATTAAAGAAAATGTTGATTTTTAGTAAAATGTTTAAGATTCTTTAATTCATAACCGATAAAATCTTAAAAGTATATTCGAATCTTGACATATTTAATCTTAAAATACATCCAAAATACATCATAACCGTATCTCTCAAGTATCCTGACCATATCCCTCACCATCTTATTATATTCCTATGTATTAAAAAGAA
>Ga0325411_1007967_pt1 | contig 11509 bp, 8 predicted proteins | sample PopdelMetagenome_13_FD_206181 | JGI IMG/M metagenome (GOLD analysis project Ga0325411, IMG submission 206181) | Populus deltoides microbial communities from Bellville, Georgia, United States - Xylem-PdIQD-R4 | ecosystem: Host-associated > Plants > Phyllosphere > Stem > Wood/Secondary xylem...
ATTAGCCCATGAAAGGCCATACAATGAGAACACCACTAGATTCAAGGCCTCCCACATTATCCTAGGCCATGTCTTAACCATTTGTTCTCAAACCCTTGTCTTACCAGGGGCAAATCTACTCAAATCAGTAAGCTTTAGGAGCAATTCTCACTCCAGCTTCCTGCTAGGATCAACAGATTTTGGGGAAACATACCAGTATTGATTCCAGGTTATGCGAGCACCCCAATAACGATAATTCACTTCTATCATGAAAGCTATGATACGAAAGAATCAAAATATACAAGTATGGCCATGAATCTACAAGTGTTCCCAACTTGACAGTTTCTCGATGATGAAACTACAACCTTGTCAGTCAGCAAGAATGGTAGATCATTGTCAAAAGCTCCATAAGCATTTTGTAAGCCATCTCAGTAACACTAAAAGAACTGTGTTAAGAACCAAGGAAAGAAATTCTAGAGCTGGAAAGCTTCCCCAAAAGATCGTAGACGCCATGTAAAGAAATGGTTGTACAAATTTCCCGATTCTCCTCTACATATAACCCTTCAAAGAAGACATGCAGGAGAAATTTCCTTTCTGTTAGATCTTTTTCTTTTCCTCTCACTAAACAAATGAGCAGATTGGATGAAGACGTATGGGCATCATGCGAGCTGAGAACTTGGTATTTACAGGGTCAAAAAATTGCAGTGGAATTCAGTCTCAAATCCTTGGGAGACCAAATTAATGAATCATCTGGGACGATTGTGAATCTCTTCATTAAGAAGCTGTGTTATGAGACCAGGATTAGCTGTTGGTTTATTGTCACTTAAAACACGACTCAGCAAGATCAATTCTTCTGGGCTTGCCTTCTTGAGTAAACCCCCAAGTGTCGTCTCAACTTCGACAGGTAAGAATTGGCTCCCAGGAACTTCTCTGTTATTTTGGTCCTCAGATGTTCCCTGGGAATGTCTTGCATTGGCTTTGGATTGAGAATGCTGTGGAATCTGTCCTTGCGGCCGAGAATATGGCCTGGAGTCCCAGTAATCTGTACAAACTCGATTTCTATCTAATGCTTCTACAGCCTGTTTATGAGGGGGGAAAAAGGAGAGCTGAATTATATTCAACGTAAAATAATTTGCCAAAACTGAAGCTGAGGAAAAAAATCAAAATCCAGAATTGTACACAGTATGGATGTTAAGAAGTAAACTGTTTTCTTACAGATCCAAAGACAGAAGCTTAAGGCCAGATATGATATAACATCAGAATATCATGCGAGTCTGTAACAAGGTTTACTGGTGTTGTTGGAAAGCTACCAGAGCTCTTACCATGGGAGATATATTTTTCAGCCTTGGATAACCAAAAACTATAAATTTAAGGTATATTTGTTGTGTGTATTGTACAAACATATTAGTTGTATTTCCTTTTCTTTTCAGAAATTAAATACAGGGTTTTTGAACTGCAGTTTCACAAATTTTTAGAACCATGTTATCTAGGACCATAAATGTTTTTTTACCATAGTTTTTTTTTTATACCAAAATAACGTTGTTTTTTTTTCCTTTTTTAAAAAAAGTAAAAGGTTGGGATTACCTGGGTCAACCATGCAACCCAGGCCTTGACCTAGAGCTATCGGCTCTCGTAACTATAGTTTTTACTGGGCAAAATACAACCGCCTCTTGTCAATGGCAAATAGTAATCCCACCATGTGTCTATGGCAAATAGTCATCCCACCATGTGTCTATGGCAAATAGTCATCTTACCCTGTGTTTCAAATTTTGTCAATTAATACCATATTGATAAAGTATTGGTCAACTAGCCCCAATAAATTACTGTCATTAAATAGGTCCTTTGGGAAGAACTAAATTGCGAACATGATTTAATTTTCTTTTTTTTTCCCTTTCTTAAGACTTCACCCTTTATGAATTCATGCAGTTCACCATCAACTCACCACCATTTTAGCCACCAAATCACCTTGATGGTGGCACAGAAAAGATAACAAATTTGAGGCAGCTAGAATTTTTCAGAAAAAGTTCAATTCAGCTCCTACATTTCTGAAAAGTGCTAGATGGTCCATTTCAAATACCCTAATTTATGGCAGTTATTAATTGGAGCAACTAGAGAAAGATTATCAATGAATGACCACACATTCTGAAACAAGGCATCTATGAAAAAAAGGAAATCAATCAATCTAGTGAGCTTCAGTTAAAATGGAAAAGGAGTAATGAACTAAATTTGAAACACCAAGATAAGATGACCATTTGCCTTTTTGTAATTAAAAAAAAGGATAAAGTAAGGAAATCAGCCTGCTGTAAAAATACCTGGACAATTGCTGGTGAAGAAAACCCAAACATTTCAAAGCCATCAAGACTTCCAGGAGGTTGTAAAGGTGGAAGATTCGTTCTTCCAGTTTTATGCTGCCTTGTGATCTCCTGATTCACTCTCTCTCTCACCATTTCCCAGCATCTGGCTGCTGAAACATGAATAAATACCTCATTTGGGTAATGCTCCAAGGAAACCTGAAAACACCATAGCACAACAGATTAGAAGTGAAATCAGCTACAATTTTTGCGCATCTCAATGCAATAACCAATCACAATGTCAACCACCCAGGCTAGAAGTTCATTGTTTAAACTTACTGCACACTAAAAATTTCAATGGTCCAAATCTAAACCATCCGCAAGATTCAATAATCCATTGCCTAACTGAAAGACAAGTTACTAGGTCATACTTCTCTCTTTATATTTTTTTTTGCTTGGGAGATGAAGGAATTTGAGTATGGGCACTCAACTCTGAGCACCTCAACCTGGAGTCATTTCCAATTGGACCAATACTCATCGGATTCTTCAATATACTTCATTAATATCACTTCCACCCAAAGACTAGCTACAAAACCAATCATCATGAATTTGCAGGGTTATATCACAACTCTTTAGGGAGGGCTAGTGATTTATGACTGCAATTTAACTTCATCTCAAGACGTATTGCCCCTGCCAAAGTTAATATATTGTGAAATTTTACATCAGAAAACACTGGTTAAAATTCCATAACAATGATCAGTAAAATTTAGTGTATACTGTATTAGAGAAGAGCAGCAATCAGATGCATCTGACAAGTACCAAGCAGCCATCTTAAAACCCATTCTTAATGTCTTCAACTATATGCGTATACTATCACCAGAAAGTTCTCATGAAAGCTATGTAGGAGAAACACCATACATATTTCTTTATTTGATTAGAATTTCAATAAGGATCACAAGAAGTAATGAAGACCTCACAGGATATTTAAGGATAGATAAATGAGAAGTATATTTTGCAACAATCAAAATGTTGGATGACAGATTGCTATAGTAGGAAATCTTAACCAAAGGATTATTTGGAATTACCATAAATAGAGGACTATTTCTCCCTGCATCCAGTATTTCTGAGACATAGTAACACATATTGGTTGGATCTAAAACGTTTAAGTACCTAACTCGGCTTCTAAACCCTGCATCAAATAGAACAAATACGCATAAATACAGGTCTCTTCCTATTCCTTAACAAGACTGTTCTTGAACTTTATAGCCATTGTATAAAACACATGTGCTAAGTACCTTTGGGAAAGATTGCTTGGCTGTTGCACCATGACTTCCCAGAAAGCACAACCCCAAATTCCAGAGGTTCAACATTACAATTGATCCTTCGCACTACCTTGGCAATGCGGGGACCCTTCTGGCGGTAGTACCTGTCCAAATTATTTTGCGAGGAAGATGGGCTACCAGCCATAGTTCTTGAGCTGTCTACTGAAGTTGAGGTGGCATTTGCTCCCATCTCATCCTCTATGTTAGGCTTTCCACTGCCACATGGCTGTGGTTGCTGACTTCCAGCATTTGCCATCCTGTTATCCTTGCCGGCGTCTCTATTAGATGAGAAGTTCTGAATATTCCTACCAAAACCTGCAGTGCTTGGACCTGCATGGCAAAAGCCATTCGGTTGATTAAATCCCAAAACCTTTCCACCATCTTGATTATAGCCATCCTTCACTTGCAAAGGACCAGATGGAGAATTGTTTTCATCAGGAAACAAACTGACATTCTTTTCACTCTTTACTGCTCCGTTGATCACAGCAAGAGTTAAGATTGAATCTTTATTGTCATTACATGACCTATCATGCGAAATTGATAGCTTCTCTGAAAGTGAGGAATGGTTTACAGAAACATTTTCTTTTGCCCTTTCTGAAATTGGCTTCAGTTCATCGCCTTCATCATCACTAAGAAGAATAATATTGTCATTACACAAAGTTGAAGGCTTCTTCCTTTCACATTTCTCTGAAGCCAGGCCTGCAGTATAGGTTGGGTCTTCTTGAGACAACTGGCAAGCTACTGTCCTTAAATTTGTAGACAAAAGACTAGAACCTTTCTGGTTTAGCTTGAAATTGTCATTTTCCTTCTCAATTACTTGAAAAGAACTATGAGATACAGATGATGCCCTTGCATCTTTTGAAGGTATATCTTCAGGTGGTTTCTTCTCTTCTTCTGCGGCGATCTGCCAACAGATCCCAGCAGAATTCATTCTGAAGTCACCAGATATTATTCTCCCTGGTGAAACTTTATGGAGATCTGCTGACACATGTGATCTCACCTGTTCAGTTGCAGTTCTTTTTGGAGAACATGATAATTTACCTTCTTCAGCATTGTCTTTGGAAACAAAATAAGTCAGGGCAAGTCCAAGATCCAGTCTTGCCCATCGGTACACCGCACTCAGTTTTCCTTCCAAAGCCTCCACAAGGATATTTAATTCACTGATGTCATAGCGAAACAGGAAAAATTTGGCACCCGGAACACATGAACACAGCTGCTTTGCATGATTCAGGCATGCATACTTGTCTGGAGAACAATGACACCCCACTGCAGACAGGTGCAAATCAAAAAGGCAAACACTGCATTCCCTCTCACTTGTGGCATCAAAATCACTCTCCATCTTCAGTGCTGGGGAAGAATTGCAGAGAAATTGTCTCCTCACATGCTCCGTCTCCACACGTTCCTTAACAAAAAAAAAACATCCAAAGTCAAGAGGGAAATAGAATAACAATGAAGTCTGCCAGTGATAACTTTCATTGCTAGCATAATGACACACTTTCCAGTTTCAAACTATCATCCAGGATTTCTGGAAGGAAATATTAATAACTCAATGATAAGATACCGGCAGCACAAACTAAGCATAAAGAAAAAAAATAGCAACAACTGAAAAGTAGAACAGCACTCCCCAATTCATTATAAGAAATGGAAATCAAAATCATCTGCCTGTTCCGCAAACAGCACACAGCCAAATTGCATAAAAAAGTTTTACCAACAATAGAGTTGAGATGGCATCTTGAGGCTGAGTCCAAGCATCACGGTCTACATATGCAAATACCAATCTAATGACAGCATCCTAGGACTCCAATATTTTCTAATGGCATATTTGAATTACTAATTTGATCCATGGCAAGCCAAGCTAAATTTTAAATGAGTTGAAAAAACTGCAATGAGACAATAAATTTCAAACACTAGATTTCCAGTATGAAAATCAGCCCGATAATCTCATAGAACAAATCAAAGATTACCTTGAATGCTTTTGCTAATATCCCATCTTTTCCACACATGTCTTTCCATCTTAAGTTATTCAATTTATTCCTCTTAAGTAAATTCAGTTCCCAATGTGCTCTCACAGCTTCCCTTGCTGCCCCAAGCAACAATTTATCATGGGAGATGGAAGTCCTCCGTCCCTGCTCCCGGTATAGCTCTATAGCAGTCTGTCCATGGGGCAACCAGTCAACAGGAGCTACATTCACTGCCTCCGCACAATTGAAACCGCAATTAAACCCCGAATGATATGCTCGAGGAAAGGTTAGCACAAACTCTCCAGAATTCTGAACACACCGATAGACAGGCACTCCTATAGATTTTAGTATGTTGGGGGAGAGCTGAGTCACCTGAAAGGCAAAAGCGAGTTCAGGGCACGGTTTTCTTGTAGATATAAGAAGAAAGCAGTAGGGTAAAAGACCATATGTTAATAATCATTTTTATCCATGCTATCCTAAGTCCAAAAAACTCATTAGAAAAATCAAAGAACCTTAAAAAAAAAGGAATATAAAATCAAAGAGAAACAAACCAGAAAGAAGTTACAACTAGAAATCAAAAGATAAAGAACACCCAAAGAAGAGCCTCTGTAGCTGACACAACTGGAAGCCCAGACTAGAGGATCATTGATGGCAAAACAAAACAAAAAGTGTCCAGCATTCCAAGAAATAGAGCATTTCAATACTTCAATTCCCGTGCTTTGTTCTATATCACTTGAACTCAAATCGTATCATAATGATTACTAAGGCCCCATTTGTTTGTTGGAAAATAATTTCCTTTTAAAAAGTGAATTATTTTCTGATGTTTGGTAGTGTTATAGAAAATAAGTTGGAAAACACTTTCCAGTATTTAGTTATGTCATGGAAAATGACCTGGAAAATGACTTATTAATGTTTTTTTTTCAAGTTTATTAAAATAATAAGGAACAAATCTTACAAATTAAAATGTTGAATGAGAATGAAATTGAAAAAAAAAATCTAATTTCATAAATTATCTCAAATAAAATAAATAACAATCAAAATAACAAAGATCAAATCTGACAGATAAAAAAATTGAAAGATGATGAAATTAAAATAATAATAATAATAATTACAATTCCATAAAGTATTTCTAATAAAATAAGTAACAATCAAAAGAATAAAGATCAAATTTGATAGATAAAAAATTTCAATTAAAAAAATGATAAGAGAAAAGCAAATAACAATCAAAAAAATGAGGACCAGAGTTAATATAAAAATTAAATTAAATCAAATTCTAGGGGATAAAATTGAAAAAAAAAAGATTCAAAACAAGATATATAGCAATCAAAAGTTTGAGGACCAAATTTGATATAATCAACAAATAATAGGATATTTCTAAATTTTTCACAACTTCTGGAAAGTGTTTTCCGCCTAAAATAAAAGGAAAACACTTTCCTAGAAACCAAACTAAATTTTTCTTTAACTGAAAAGTGTTTTCTGTTAACCAGTTTTTCTAATGGAAAACAAACACATGAAAGTTTGGAAAGTGGTTTCCAAGAAACCACTTTCCGTGAAACAAACGGGGCCTAAGCTGAATTATGTTTAACTTCATTCTTTCAGAAGATGGACTTTTGGAAACAAATTATCACAGAACAATGACAACAGGTATCACATTTAGCAGATAAAAGAACTACAAAAGGAAGATCAACACAATCCTTGAAAGATTTAGAGAAATTGAGCTAACCATTGTAGTTCAAGTTTATGAATCCAGGAGGAGGAGAATTCCATAAGATATAAATGTGAATAAAGACCAAGATTTGCAGGTGAGTCAACAAATGGCATGCCCAGAAAAAAGCTTAAAGAGCATAATTTTATGCGCATCCAACATGGTAACACGATATAGGAACTTTTACTCACCAGCTTATGGAGCAAATCAGGTTGTTCTTCAAACAGATCGGGTAAATAATTTCTCATGGCCTCTTCCAATTTAACGGCATCCTTCCCGGGGACACCATACCATATTTTTTGAGCGCCCCAATGCATGTAATTCAGTGAATATAGGTGATGATCTTCAACATGCTGTTCTCAATTATGTGAAAGAAAAAGGAATGAGAAAAATAAGTAATTAGGCTCCAAAATAAATGCATGACTATGGCTCTACGCCTGCTTATAGGACAAATTAAGAACTATTCATAAAAAATTGAATAATGAAAGTTGTTAGCCATAAAATTGAACTCATTATCCATCATTGGAGATGAAGAGTTCAAGGCTTGGTTATGGCTTTCTTATATCATTTGGCAAGAAAAAAATTCATAACTCTGTTTATCCAAAATCCTAAAATTACTCGCCTCTCAATCATATTGCATATTAATTTATTCCAGGAGAAGCAGTAAAGAGGCTATCCATGCCAAACCTAGTATTAAAAGTGCATGCATGCACAAGCACATAACACATGCTAATACAAGTCAAAAATAAAAAGTACACTCCAAACACATTCATCAAGAAACATAACAGCACAATATATTTGTTGATTTATGATTATTTGTTTATTTTGGACTGGAGCTAAGCATTTTGTCTATCTAAGAATAGTAGACTCGAGGTCTTACCCAACAGAAGGAGGAGAAGCACATCCCTATATACAGCCATGGCACCAAAACACCAGATATATCACCACTTTCAAAGGAAAGAACAGATCCAGGAAGCCTCGGAAAGTTATTCAAGTTCCAGCCTGATTTTGTATAACGATCATTTGTAGCAGAACCAACTTCACTGGATGTTTTTGGAAATCCACTGCCAAAAACCCCTGTTTCCAGATCAGCTCCATATAGGACCTACAAAAACCAACACAAATATAAGGACTCTAGTTCACTCTGTAATTCAGGTTGCAAACAAGGGAGACAACTGGGACTGTAAAGAAAGGCAACATGATTAAGTAAATTATTTAACAAAAAGAAAATGAACATTCATATAGCACATCTACTCACGAAACACACCTCAATTTCTTCAGTTGCTTTCTCTACAATTCGCCAATATTCACCCTCAATATTATCCAATGTTGGTTCGCAGTTCTCCTGAAGCATTGTCATGCTGCCTCCTTTATTAATAGTATTCTCATCCTTCCTGAAGTACTGGGCCATGAAATCATCAGCATATTTCTGAAATTTATCCAAAGTAAACAAAGGACCCGGTTCAAACCCAAAACTCTCAGCTTCACAAACACCAGTATCATTAGACCTTGAGATACTTCCAATATCTGCCCCACAATCTATTGCCATCCTCATGCATCTTCTCCTTTTCTTCCTGGTATGGTTAGACATCGTTGACATCTTTCTCATAGAATCCCGGTTCTGCAGTTTGTCAACCCTCTGGACACGAGTTGCAAATGTAGAGCCCTCCCAAACAGTTTCTTCCTTAAGAGGACAGGGAGGTTTCCAAGAAGGAGGAGGAACAATGCGACAGATTCCATATTGTTCAGCTTTAGGCCGTATACTAGCAATATATTTCAATGTATCTTCAAACTCCTGGAAAAAAGATTACATACACATTCAGAGGTCTTTACATGGAACACACTTTAACACATCACAAACAAGGATGTGGAGATTTTTTTTTTTTTAAATTCAGACAAACAAAATATAACAAGCAACATTGTAGACCTCTTCAGTTGGGTAGAATACAGGAGCATCCTCAATGTCAGGCTTGCGAGCATATTCTGGTCGCCATCTTGCACTGACCTGTACCAGACATTCAATTATCAACCAAATAACATTGGAACAGAGGATAAAAGACACAAAGGAGTATATCAAAATACAATGCCAGACACACAGCTCCAATCCTCTAGGACACTTACAACCAGCGAACACAGGAAGCTACATCATAGTACGAAGCCACCCTTTAGTAGTGGAGCCAAATATGTGGTACAGTGCCAATCATTACATTCAAAATGAAATGTCTGTGGATCTATGTGATGATGGCTGTCTGGACAATAACATGGGTTAAAAAATGTTGTAGAGGAATGGAGCTAATTGAACCAGACTGCATGAAAGGCTAATCCAAGAATGCAGGAAAAGAAGAAGAAGAAAAGGAGGAGGAGAAAATAAATAACCTTTTGGCAATTACTGCATTGTGGACATCCACGGATCACTCCCTTGGGAAGTTGAGACCTCGAGGAGAGATTCTGCAATATAAATGGATTATAAGGCATCCACAGTTGACATATAGGACTTGCACGTGAAAACAGAGATTCAGAAGCTGGATCTGTATAACTTTGCACATCATTTCAAATTCAAAGATAATGATGGCAATGATACTATGAACTAACTTGATTAAGCTTCGCAGAATCAGACTCGTCCTCTGAACAGCCATCCAAATGTCCATACTTAATCCAGGGTCTACGCCGGAGGGACCTTGTAACTTTTGCTTCATCCTCAAACCCCGTCTCCATCTTGACCGGCAATGATTCAGAAGCGCTTGCAGTGGCTGAACAACTGATTATATTACTTTCTTGTTTTTCACCATCTTGCGCCCTGTTCAAGTTGAAAGCTGCAAATGACTCAAAACCAGGTGGAACTGACGGGATATCATCATTCTCCTCCTTAACACGAACTCTAATGAGTTCAGTTCCCATCATTACTGTAAAAAAAAATAAAATCAACACTATTAATCACAAACCATGTTATGGACAGCCAACAACCAAAGAGCCCAATTTGATAATAGCATAATTTCATTGCATTAAATTGTCCCATTAGCCAGAAAAAGATTCATTATAGTATCTTGTTAAAAAACATCATGCAATTCATGTTATCGGTGATCCTTTCCATTCAAACACCTAACTTACATTCTCAAAGGCATGTATCAGACAATATCCAAAACCTTAATCACAAAATCATAATCTCTCAAACTTAATCTACATGATCCAATTAATATTTCTCGACAATCATATCATTCGCTCTAAGCATTAAATACCTTAAACATACAACCCTCAATTTCCCCTTCTCAATTCCACTTCAAAAACCATCATAACATGATCAAATTAGAATTTTTTTTTTAAAAAAAAAACCCTAAATCACAATTTATTCTAAGAAAATATGTAATACAAAATCCATAAAATCATTAATAAAATTCAAACTAAATAACCATCACAAAAATTACAAAAAAAAAGGTCCTGAAATACTCAATTCAAGCAAAAAAAAATTAGTAAAAAATAAATAAGTTGATAAAAAAAAATCAAGTCAAGGGCTTACATGTTCCTGATCCAGAATCTGTAATTCCCAATTCAGTCAAAGCAGCTGAAAACTCCACACACACACTACAGCCGAGTTTCGAAACCGAAAGTCAAAATCATTAAAGAAAAAAAAGAAAAAAAACTAAACTTGAAAAAAGAAGAAACAGAAAATCACAAACTGATTTGTAACAACAGATCTAACCCTGACCCTAAACCCTAGAAACCGATGAAATAAAAGCAAGTCACGCGTTTTTATTTTATTTTTTCTTATTTTAATCAGCAGAAATTTATTAATTATTAAATGGGTATGCAGATCAGAAAATTACAAGCAAGACCCACCACACAAACACGCCTTCGGCCCTTCTTCAAGGTTTCAGTTTCAAGGAAGGCTTAGATCAATCAATCCATCAAAACAAAATTAATATGTTTTAAAAATAGAAAAAAAACCAAGTATTAATTGAAGTAACAAGTGTGGATAAGGGTAAATACGGAAGATAATTTTTCTATTTTTTGGCTTATGTAAAAAACTTTCTAAAAAAATAAATAAAAACATGCATTTGAAGATTCTATAAACCTAACACAAGAACAAGAATTCTACGTGTGGAAGAAAGAAATTGGGTACCTTTTTTTTATATTATTGTTTTGAAGCTTTATGTGCTTTAATGATAATCAAGAGGGTGTTGTTTTCATCATGGGCTGGTTAAGTGTAATTTTAAGATTTATTTTTTAATGTAAATCTCAAAAGCACAAGGGATC
>Ga0325411_1007968_pt1 | contig 11508 bp, 8 predicted proteins | sample PopdelMetagenome_13_FD_206181 | JGI IMG/M metagenome (GOLD analysis project Ga0325411, IMG submission 206181) | Populus deltoides microbial communities from Bellville, Georgia, United States - Xylem-PdIQD-R4 | ecosystem: Host-associated > Plants > Phyllosphere > Stem > Wood/Secondary xylem...
ATCATTTGAAAAACATGGTGACAGAAACCTTGAAAGGCACTCCAGTTATTCTTTTTTGAAGCAATGTTTCTTTCTCTATTTTATTTGTAGGCTATTCGTTACTGGTTGGTCGAAATTTGCAGTGGTTATTAGACAGCATTGAATAAATTATTATATTGTTGTGATCTTGACATGTTAGAAATTCCAAAATTCTTTCTGCTTAAAGCTTTATTAATTCAGTAATGGTTAATGTCTAAAAAAGGGCAGACGGTATTGCAGGGAAATAAGAAAGTGATCAGTAAAGGTATTGTCCAGGATAAATTATCTTACAAACTAAAATTAGGCAAGACATTGAAGTACCATCACTAGGAGATCGCGAGAGAATGGAAGCAGGCGTAAGCTTAGAAGGACATGCCTGAAGAAGCTTTATTCCCATCAAAATACAGTGAAGGCCAAAGTAGCACTCTAGCACTTAGAAGTCTTTCGAAGCAACCCAGATTATACAGCATAGAAACTGGTTATGATCTGAGATCTTGAATCAACACGCAAGCAAAGGTGTTGTCAAAGGGTTCCGAGAGTGATCATCGACAAAATGGGATGATGAATTCAGGGAAAAGCCAAACCTACAGCCTGAAAAAACTAAAATGAAAATAGGGAATAGATGACACATTTAGCAGCGAGTAATAGGTAGTCTTGCACGTTTAGAACTTCAACAAGTTTATTTCAACCACTACATGTTACTTTTGGGATAATTGAAGTACAATTTCTCCATTAATGTAATTGGGGATGCTCTAAAGTTTGATTCTGGATTTTGGCTAATAGGTGACAGATGCTTTGACCTTAATTACTTTTTAGGTGTCACCGTCATCTTGCTAGAGTGTTGCTTGTAAACTGAGAACAAGATAGCATTTCGAGATAGGTTAGGGTAAGTGAATATATTCCATTATGGGGCAGATAAAGGAGAAAAATGATGGATGAAGCAAATGGATTGAAGAGAAGCAAGTAATGTTACCATTTGCGTCTAGTCTTTATTCTCTGCTCAAGTATATAAGGACAGCATGAGAAACCCGAATTCAAAATAGAGCATGAATATTTGAGAAGAGAGGTCAAACATAGCATGAACTTAAGGGTCTTGTTTAGTAGCCATGGATGATTTGCCTGCTTCCAAAATGAGGTGTCAAGCCGAGATAAACATACAAGTTTGATCCCTCATTGGGGTTCCCAGGCAGTCATCAGCTTGGCTAACTTGACAGGCTCTTTCCTTTCATGCTACGCCAACTTTCTTCTTCCTCCAGACATGCCCTTACATCAGTGAGATGATGGCCTTACATGAAGATAAGAGTCTTGTTTGTAGCCAAGGACGACTTGCCCACAATATGTATCGTGAGCGTTTCCAATTTGCAACCTCATACTTGGTTGTTTTGGGCAGTCTCCTTGGCTATGCAGATGGACTCTTCTCAGTCATGATAGGCATCTTCTCTTCATCAACCCCTCAGCAATTAAAAAAAAAAACAAACAAAAACACTAATACCCATTTGTGTTTTAATGTGATTGTGAGGAGACTAACTATGGACTTGTATAATGATTCTCTTTTTTTAGTCCCTGTAATTTTTTACACTTTGATCCCTCAATTTATTTATCTTCTAATTTGGTCCTTTAAAGTTGCTTTTCTATGGGATTGGTCATTGTGATTTGTTATTATGGTCACATATGGGGGCTTTGCCATGTCAGGAAAATATTTTGTCACTCGATTGATGCTTGATTTAGCAAAATAAGATTCAATTTTGTTGATTTAAAAGAATTAGAGCTTTAGAGGACCAATTTCAAAGTTTGAAAAAAATATTGAATGTCTTTTGTTTACTACCATCAGAGATTGATTTACATGGTTAAAGAAAGTTTTTTTTTTTATGTCACTCAACTTTTTTTCCCTTAATTTGATCATTTTAAATTGATTTTAATTGAAAATTGAATTGGCATTTTGCTTTGATTACCTAGATATGATGTTGTTGTAATGTCGCTCACTTGTTTGGTGCGTGTGGAAGATGTTTGTTGCACTCTTGTGTCATGTCAATGGACTATAGTGGCAGAACACGACCTTTCATTAAGGCATTGGATTCCATTTAGCGAGAGCTTCTTCATAAGGCTGCATGTGTACATCTATTTTTCTTTTTGCCTTCTCCTCCATCTTTCTCTTCTCCTAGAGATTCGCATTGTTCTACCAAATTTGAAAAGTGTCCATTTATGTTTTTATTTGGTCATTATTCTTTTAATTACTATTTTTACTTTAAAATATATTTTTAATTGATTTTTGTTTTTTAATTTCATCACTCGACATTTGATTTCATTTTGTTCTTTATTTTTTTATTGTTATTTTTTAGATTCTTTTTTAATTATTTTTTTTCAATTTCATCTCTCAATAGTTTGACAATTAGGGATTTGACTTTGTGATTTTTTGAGTTTGCTTTTTTATGAGGTAATCTTGACCTCATGACCCAAATCATGAGTTTGGAAGATTAGCCTAGGATGACTTTGGTTTTTTTTTTTAATGTATTTTTTTTTCAATTTCAATTTTCAGCATTGGGTTGGTTATGTATTGGATTTCATGATCTTCTTCACTTTTCTTTTTATGAGGTTATCTCAATCTCATATCCTATATCTTGAGTAAGGCAGGTTAACTTAGGGTAACTCAATTTTTTTTGTTGCTTTCTTTAAAAAAATAATTTTTTTTCCAGTTTCTCCCTTCACCATTTGGTTGGTTTGAGAATTGAATCTCATAGCTTTATTTAATTTAGATTTTCACATAGTTATCTTGGTCTCACAGCTACGTTGAGGATTTCAGAGTCTGGCTTGGATCAATTGTTTTTATACTTTTTAAAAATTTATTTTTAAAATAATTTTAGCCTTAAATATTTGATTTCTTAAGAATTAACCTTTAGATTTTTTTTTAATTTTACTTTCTATGGTATTTTCATGTTCTTATTTAATTTTTTGTTCTATGAAGACCTCATAAGAATATTATGGGATATCTTTTTATTTTATTTTATGATATTGACCATCGTTTATTTTTTGCAATTATTCATTGCTAATTTTTTTTAAATTTAGTTTATTTATTGTCATTTTTTATCATGTTATGAAATTAAACTGAGTTTATTACACCTAGTCAAGCTAATAATCCAAGCCTTAAATTGTTTTTACTACTTTAAAAATACTAGCCTCATTTGAGCATCTATTTTTATATTAAAAAAAATTAAGCTGACCCACAGTATAATATAAACCACCAATCTAATATGCATATGATAAATGAGGTTATATTTGGTAGAGGATTATGATAGTTCTGTAGTGGATTAATGGGATTAAAATTTATCCTTATGAAAATTATGTATTTTTTTTTATCAAGTTTTGGAATGCATGAATTACTGAGGGGGATTGGTTTTCAGAGTATGAAATTTCCCCTCCATGTTAAAATTTAACCTTAAAAGAACATTAATTTTTATTTTATTTTACCTTCTCTTTTTATTCAAAAATACAAAGTCATTTTCTTCTCATCAATTCTTCTAATTATTTAATCATTTTCTTTCTCTTTTCATTAAAAAATTATCTTTCAATACCTCAAATATTTTTAAAAACTAAATTCTATGTTTTTTGAAAAAATTACTTTCACAACAATTGTTTAGATAATAATTTGCCCTATTTTTTAAACAAATACCAAAATAAACCCAAGTAGTTAATGCTCATTTGAAATTGTGATTTTATTTATATAAAAAATCCACATATCCACAAAATAAGTTCATTATTAAACAAAAAAAAAAAAGCTAAAATGAATCAATGATATTGAAATTAACCAAGAGTCCTAATCAATTTTTGGTATGGCAAAATGGGGCCATTATGCACGGTGGGACCCCACATCGTAAAGAACCGGATAAAAGCATGTAACCCCAATATCCTATCCAATTCCAGGCCAGATCCGTCAGCAGGCAGTCAAGCAGGGGACTCATCTACCTCTACCCAACCCCAACACATCACAGTTCAATCAGACTACAAAATCATCCCTCCCTTCAAAGCTAAATCATAACTCTCTCTCCCTCTCTTCAATGGGGACTCCATCTTCTCTTTGTACAAGTCAAGCTCTAATGTCCCGTCCATCAAGGCCAGCCATTTTTTGCACTAGCGGGTCTGTTTCCTTCACTGGGTTTTCTCTAAAGACTCAAGCTTTTTTTAGAAAGAAACAGACTTTGAGGTTTGTGAAGGCTTCTGTTGCTGTTGAACAGCAAGCCCAGGACGCTAAACTTGCTCTCATTAGAATTGGCACCAGAGGAAGGTACTGAAAGTTTTTTTTTTTGTCAATTTTGAATTGTGGGTTTTGTTTTGTTTTGTTTGATAATGTTGGTATTATTTCTTATTAATTGTTGGATTTTTTTAGTGTTTGATTGAAATTGGGTTCTCTATTTTTGGTAGATTTAAGGTTGCTCTCTGCTGGTCTATTTGCTTCAACAGATTGTTGGGATGCTCTGCAAATTGCAAGCAATGATCCTTGAAGTGGAAGTTCTGTTTGAATTGGCTATTGTGGTTTTGAGTTTTTTGAGTCGGTAAAAGAGATTTAGCTCTGACTTTAGTTGATCAATTCAATAACTGCTGCGGTTTGTGTTGACTTTGACTTAAATTTTTTTCTTCTAGATTAGCATCTGTTTGTGAAAAGTGGTTTTGATTTGTCTCAATTTTATTCATTTCATTAGTTACTGGTGTTGTTTTTGTTCGTGAATCTTTGTATGTTCTGGTTTCAGTAATCCGAAAGCTTCTACTTAAATTCAATCAATTTTGTCATAAAATGATACACTTGATGTCATTTTGTGTTTAGATATAGGTAGATGCTGGAGCTTGATATGCTCATCGAATGGGAAATTGATGCATATTGAAAACATACGAGAAAGACAAGAATACAAAATCTTCAAAGGAAATGATCACACAAAAACCCTAATCATAGTATTCTGTCGTGTTAAGAGGTTTGCAACTCCTTAAATAAATTAAAAAACCAAGCTAAACAAAATAGGAAACCTGAAAAAAAAAAAAGAAAAATAATAAAATTCCTGAACAAGAAAAATAAAATTATTAAACATATTATTTAATTTTCTAAACTAAATAGAAAAAAAATAACAAAAAAAAAGAAAAATAATTGTCCTTAAAAGCCTCCTGCATCAGTTTCCCTGGGTTGAAAAACACTTATCTTTGAGTGTAAATTTCTCTCGTCTTTGTGGATGTTCAATCAAGGCTCTTCAACCTTTTTTTTCCTTCACTTCGGGTGTATAATAGTTTTATACAACAATTTCAATCACTTCATCTTAAAATTTATATAAAATACAATAATTCATAGATTATTTCACTTTCATTTGCTTATAGAATAATAAATTGCAAGCCTTAAACTTGTTTCATCAATATGTGTTATATCCACATAACTCTTAAACAAATCTACTTTTATGATAATCTTAAACTTGTAATCAAAATGATCAATATAATTTAATTTAATAATTTTATTATTGAACATCTTCCATGTTTTCTTTGCACTCAAACTCTAAATTATCAATAAGAACATCATTAATGATATCATCATTACTATTACTGTCATTGTATATGATATCATTGTCAACATAATCATCATCAAGCTAAACATCATAAATTGGTGTAGAATATTAATCCATATCTACCTCATCATGAGATCACCAAAATCTCCATAATACTTATTGTAATCAAGAAGTTGCCTCCTATATTTATGCTTACGAAACAGGTTCTCAAAATTGGTCATGAATTCATGATCACTCTCCTAATGATCCCTTAGGTTGCTCACTTCTGCCAACTGACGAGTTGATTCTGCAATTTAACTCTGCATGTTTTCTTTCACCATTTCCTCAATGTCTCATTTCAATCTTGTAATTTATCTTTACATGTTTTATATCATTAGTTTCTGAATATCAGGTTATGAATGTCTCTTTCTTGAGGGAGAGTCCCATCTTCCCCTCTTATATGAACACATTCTATTTTGTGCCATCTCTTCTAGCCATACTTATTCAACAACACAACAACTAATCACTCGTAATCGTGAGTGAAACCAATAAGAAAGACAAGAAGTCCAAGAATACAAAATTTTTAAAAGAAAGGATCATGTAGAAATTCTAATTCGCAATTTTATTATTGAATATTTTTTTTCAAGTAGTATGTCTCTCTAAGAGGTTTATAACTCCTTAAATAAACTAAAAACCCACCTAAACAAACTAGAAAATAGAAAAATAATAAAAGTCCTAAATAAACTAAGAAAAATAAAATTATTAAGCATATTATTTAATTTCCTAATCTCAATAGAAAAAAACTATGGAAAAATAATTTTCTTAAAAACCTCCATAAAAAAATTGATTTTGCAATGATCCCATGCCAGATATTTTCTTATGTTGTTTTGCTTGTTGATTTTCTTTTCACATGTTTGACAGCCCGCTTGCACTTGCTCAAGCTCATGAGACACGGGACAAACTCATGGCTTCACATGCGGAGCTAGCTGAAGATGGAGCTATCCAAATTGTGATAATAAAGACAACGGGAGATAAGATACTGAGTCAACCACTTGCAGACATAGGTGGAAAGGGACTGTTCACAAAAGAAATAGATGAGGCACTGATAAATGGTGACATTGACATTGCTGTCCACTCAATGAAAGATGTTCCTACATATTTACCAGAGATGACCATCCTCCCCTGTAACCTTCCGCGTGAGGATGTTAGAGATGCATTTATTTCAATGAGTGCAACTTCGCTAGCAGATCTTCCTGCTGGTAGCATCGTTGGTACTGCTTCCCTCAGAAGAAAGTCACAAATACTCCACAGATTTCCATCGCTCAGTGTAAGTTTATTGAACCACGTGTTTTGAATTAGTTCTCCCAGGAAAATGATATTAAATTGTCCAGACGCTCTTACATCAAAGTTAAAAAGTACTCTTCTAAAAAGTTATTGTTCCTGTTAATTTAGTATGGCTGACATTTATAGGCGTTACTTAAATGCAATCTTGCTTTTAAAACCATTCCATTGAAGAGTTAGACCCATGATGTGTGAATTGCACAAGGTAGATCTTAAGTTGTATTATTCACACCCAATCAAGATATTTTGATTTGAGGGCTGATGGTGACTATGAGAGTAAGCAGCGAGTTCCACCTGCATTGGAGACTGATTATGAAAACAAGCACTAACCTTTGTATAGGAGTAATTTTGAGAAGGAAAGAGAAAATGCTATTTGAGGGTCCGTTTAAAGTAAAACTACCACTGCTATCGACAGTAAATCTTCTTTCTGTGTTTGAATTCAAGAGAGAGAAGTACATTGGGATTTATGAAAATTTATTTTAAATGAAATATTTTTTGTCTTTTGTGGCAATGCTAAGTTGTTTCATGAAAGAAAGGTCAATCTTTGATGGTTTTGTGTTTTAGAAAAGCAAGCATTCTGAGGCAGTTGTTGTCATCATTTAAGATTTTTAGCTCTCTTAAGCTTGTTGAGTTACCTTTATTGAGCTTACTTTCAGGGTTCTCTAGCATTTCTTGATCATTGACATATTTTTGTTGCTTTTAATTTATGTTTTTGGATGATTTTGTTTTGTAGGTGGAAGAAAATTTTAGGGGCAATGTTCAGACAAGGCTGAGAAAACTTAATGAAGGAGTTGTAAAAGCAACACTATTGGCATTAGCTGGACTTAAACGCCTAAATATGACGGAAAATGTAACTTCTATTCTTCCAATCGATGACATGCTTCCTGCAGTTGCCCAAGGTGCAATTGGAATTGCCTGTCGAGACAGTGATGACAAAATGGTGTGTTATGCTCTGCGTACCTCATCTAAGCTTTGAATACATGGAATAGTTGATCCAAAATCTGCATATCCAATTCAACTGCTGTAGGATATATATTAATAACAGAACATGGAGACTTTATTGTATGTATTGTCAGCCCTTGAAATGGTTGGTGGATGGCCATTCAGTTGTGGGTTTTGCAGGCTAATCACTAGGCTTCTTAACACTTATCCTGTTCATCTGTTTACTGTGTGCAGGCTAATTATTTGGCTTCTTTGAACCACGAGGAAACAAGACTAGCAGTTGCATGTGAGAGGGCCTTTCTTGAGACCTTAGATGGGTCCTGCCGCACTCCTATTGCTGGATATGCTAGAAGAGATGAAAATGGTGATTGCATATTTAAAGGGTTGGTTGCTTCTCCTGATGGAACTCGCGGTATGATATTACAATGAACAATGAGTATGTCCAGTTTCATGTAGCTTCTGTCCTTTATGATAATCAAGCCTTTTCTCCTTCTCTCTGTATTTCAGTACTCAAGACTTCTAGAAAGGGTCCGTATGCTTTTGATGATATGATTGCAATGGGAAAGGATGCTGGAAAGGAACTTCTTTCACAGGCAGGTCCTGGATTCTTTGACCGATGAGGAACTCAGTAATAGTTTAACCAAGAACAAAAGCAAAACCAAGGATTTACGTTCCAGTTTTAGGGCAAGCACACTAAACCTTTTTAATGTTCATCCATTCTTTTAAGTTATTGCTTGTTGTAACATTAAGGTTTGGTTGTTTGAGTACTGTAAAGTAGATGAGTCTGTTCTACCGCTGACGCCAGAAGGTGACGCTGCTGTATCTTAAGAATTAATAGAATTCGAAATTTTTGGTGCTCTTATCACTTCCAACCATATGCTTTTCTTTCGTTTTCTCCCGCTTAATCTCCAGCGTGCACAAGTGCTGTGCTTCTGAAAACCGTCTCACAGTTCACCAATCCATATATAGGAGAATAAGGGAGGAGGTGAGCCCAGATGAGCATAAAAGGTCATCCAAAGTTTAAATATTCAAGTATGGAATCCTTCTTGAATTCATTGTTTCTCCATTTCCCACTGCTTGGTAGCCAAAGTGTGTGTGTATATATTATATAATGTAATGAATCATTACAATTGTGATTTTTTCTTATATTGTAATTATAAAAATTCCTTAACCAGATAAAGGTATGCAATTGACCACAATATCATATAATACATTGTATTCAATTTAATATAAGTACAGACTGAATGTTGCGCTTATTCTTATATAATACATTATGGGTGGCCCCTGTCATAACATCCGTTGTAGTCTAGTTGGTTAGGATACTCGGCTCTCACCCGAGAGACCCGGGTTCAAGTCCCGGCAACGGAACAGTTATTTTGGCTCTCCCATCCTCTCCCTCTCGCTTATTTATTTATTTTCGTTACTTTCTATTTTATTTATAGCGAAACGAAAACAAAGACAGTCAAATTTACTGCCATTTTATGAAAATTGAATATGTATGATTTATTATTACAATAATATTATTTTTTTATTTTATAATTAGATATACTTTAACTTTTGTGCACCTTGAAGCTATCTAAAAACACATGGCGTTATTATATTATTTAATTAGTAATGAAAAATGGGCCTACGAGGCTAGGCCATCCTGCCTGATTTATTTTTCAAGCAGGCCTGCATGATTTGATTTATTTTTTTTGTTGTTGTCTATTCTATTTTTTTTTAAATAATTAGATGATACATTGTTTAATTTACCTAGATTTCAGCCACTATAATGGCTGAAAAATCAGGACATAATTTGTTTTACTTTAAAAATAATTTTAAATCTACTTTTGACTCAAAACACTTATAAAAAACCATATGAACTGTACTACTTAAAAACCAAAATCAACCTAAAACAAAAAATTAACTCGAGTTTAGATATATTTTTTACAAACTTTAAAGGTAAAATAACACTTAACATGAATTTTCCTTATCAAATAGAACCATTTGATACACATATTGTTTGTTTTGGTGATCTAAATCGATGTCATATTAAAATTGAATAGAAAAAAATTTGAGGTACTAAAACTATATAATTTGCGTGATTTTTAAAGTTTAAAGATCAAAATGCATTTTTTATGAAATTTATACCACGCCATCTATATTTGACACCTTTTTTATTTTTATAAAAAATCAAAATTAATTGGTCTTCAATTAGTACTAAATTATCGAAAATAAAATTTAAGAATCAAATTAAAAGTAAAATTTTTTTACATAGCTCATTCACAATAATATGTGTGAGAATGGACAGTTGAGCCTTGCATAGTAAAAAAAACCCAAGCCTTTTAGAGTTATACTTAATCATTATTTTATTTGTAAATAGTGATGCTCGTAATTGATGTAATAATATAATGGAAGTAGTCATAATAATATAAGAGCGAGATAATTATAATATATTAATAAATGATACAGATAATAAGATAATAATGGAGATGAAATTAAATGATGATAATGTTTTTTTTAAAATGTTTTTACATGAAGCCACTTGATTGTAAAAAAAGAAAAGAAAAGAAAAAGACGCTTACATAAAAACTAAAATGTTTTTTTTTCTCTCCAAAAAATGGACCAGAACTCAATTTGAGGACTTGTTTGTGAAAGATATTAATTCAAAGGGCCAATATATATATATATATATTTTAAATTACCGAGATTAACATGAAATCTTGTGAAAAATTAATTTCAAAGTCAGTGACAGGTGTTAAATCGGGCTGGTATGTGAAATGAGTTTTAGGGTAATTTCTTAAAGGGAATTTCGATCAACATTTTCAGCATTAAACTCTTTTCCTTCATCTGAAGGAGAAGAAGGATGTGGTAATAATTATAATTGTACTACCAGTCCAAATAGGCAAGAAAGAAGAAGAAGAAGAAGAAGAAGAAGAAACAAGAGATACTAACCATTTAGAAGGTATAGGTAGTCCAGTAATAAGAACTTGTGACCAAGAGATTTGCTTCCCTGTAGTTTTAAGTTTGAGCCTTGTGGTTGCTAATATAATGATCATTGGAGGCTTACATGGTCGTTAAATTCAAGATCTGTGGGATTAGTCGAGGTACGCGCAAGTTAACTTGGACACCCACGTTAAAAAAAAGAAAAAAGAAAGAGATACTACTAAAATGCTTTAGAGGACAATTTCTTATTTTCCAAGAAGTGCTTAATGAAGGTAAGGGACTGTTTGGGCTTAAACGTTGGTACTTGGTGGCCAGCCCCTCTTATCGTGACAAAAGTTAGCCCATCGTACACAATTGTCCACCCAGCAACCTACAAAATCCCATATTCAGAGCTCAACAGCAATTTATAGCATGATTTAATTTCATGGAATAAAACAGAGAGATCATTACAACTTGATTTTATTCATTAATCGAATAATTAACTATCACTAATCTAAAGAGATCAACGATAATTACCTGTTTTCCATCGTACCATGGAGTCCATTCTTCAATAGTGTTCAATCCTAGCTTGTTTAATGTGTATCTAGTTGCAGTCACAGGAATTCTACCATCGGTATCTCCACTGAAATTAATATAATTAATATATCCAATTAGATACGGCTAACTTTTTGTTTGTGTGTGTGTGTGTGTGTGTGTGTGTGTGTGTGTGTGTGTGTGTGTGTGTGTGTGTGTGTGTGTGTGGGGGGGGGGGATATATAACTAAAAA
>Ga0325411_1007969_pt1 | contig 11506 bp, 6 predicted proteins | sample PopdelMetagenome_13_FD_206181 | JGI IMG/M metagenome (GOLD analysis project Ga0325411, IMG submission 206181) | Populus deltoides microbial communities from Bellville, Georgia, United States - Xylem-PdIQD-R4 | ecosystem: Host-associated > Plants > Phyllosphere > Stem > Wood/Secondary xylem...
TCTAACCTTGACATCTGTTTTATCCTTATTTAATCTTTTCATCATTATTACATCTCAAACTTCTCTTCAACATCAATATCATTTTATTATTTGTAATTTATATAATTCACCTCCTTGTGGTTCGACCTCGGTCTTGCCGGGTTATTTATTACTTTGACACTCCTGCACTTGGGATAAGACATCAACTCTTTGATCGTGTCAATGGACACCCAATAAATGATGATGGAAAGTAACTTTGGCGATGGGGAAAAGGGAGGTACGATATATATTGGGCGTAAATGAGTCTATGGTATGTTTAATAAGCTCACTTAGGTGGACAACTAAGATCTTATGGTGTTGGATCTAATAGCTATGGTTGGTTGAGTTAGGGTTTAATTATGGGTGTGCTTATTTTAGGGCTACAAGATAAACAAATAGGATCTATTGGTCATTTCAAATGGATCGTAAAGAGTTTTTCTTAGGTATTGATCAATCTATGCCAAGTTGATGAGAATGTCGACTAGGGTCAACTTGGACTTGATTGAACGGTTGGATGTTGTTTGGGTTTTTGTTTTGGTATGGATGGTTCTACGCTAAAATATTTAGATCAACAACTGGGATTTGAGTACGCAAATCTAACAATTGCAATCTTCTCCTCCTATTCTTCATCGGATGGTCATAATCTTGCCACATTTTTTTTCTTTTATATATAATGTAATATAATAATATAAGGCAACAAAAGAACAAAAATAAAAAAGGTTTATATATATATATATATATAAAAAGTTCTAAAGAACCAAACTTGACCAAAAAATTCCTTTATATAAAAAAAAATGCTTAAGTCACAAAATGATGATTTTGTCCCCTAAAAATTGTTTTTGACAAATTTTGACCAGGTGAACCCAATTTTAATGGTTTTGACCTTGGTAAACTGATCTTGAACAATTTTAACCCGATAAATCTAGTTTTGACCCAAAAATGATGGTTTTGGCCAATTTTTAGGAAGTCTGATTTTGACCCTGGTAAATTTGATTTTGACGAATTTTGGCCTAGTGGATCTAATGTTTTACCAAACAATGACGACCTAAGCCAATTTTGACAAGAAACTCAATTTTAGCATGATAACTCAATTTTTTTTGAAGGAATCTCTTTTTGCTAGAAAAATATTTTTTTTTCTTGCTAGGAAAATATTATTATTTCTTTTTTTGGTCTCAAGGCCAAAAATGGTTTATGACACCAAGGTTGTGTTTTATATATTTTTGATTTTATAGGATATTTACCCCTACCATCCTTAGATATTTAGGTTCATCTTATGCTTTTAGTGTTCAGGCCTATCATTTTGGAGCATGCAACTCCATAATCTTTGCGCTTATAGGTCCAAATTATAATGAGAAAGCCTATAGCAATGACAATAAGTCCATAGTATATCAGAAATCCTATAACATCAATAACAAGTTCATGAAATCAAAAATACATTTGATGTATATAGAGGCTTCATTTCAAGAGATACATAAGCACGAGTATGAATAAAAAAATTTATCTACTTATTATTAACCTCACTCATCTTCAATAAGAAATGTAAATAATGAGCATTTATAGGTACCATATTTTTAATTTTAAAAGTATAATCACCTTGATTTAAGAAATCATATATAACAATGAATATTCCAATGATCTAAATACATCAAAGTTATTGTTTAGGTAGTATTTTGTGTATTGTTTGGTAAAATTAAGACATTTAGGTCCTTGTGTGGCATCCTTGGTGATAAAATCAAGGATATGCTCTTAGAACTAGAAATAGTAACAAAAGGATCTAGCTTTGATGGAAGAGACATGGAATCATAAAATATTTATTCATAGATTATCTTACAAAGAGTTGTTGATTTGTATGTTAGCCAATAAGGTTAGTTGCAAAATTACTTGTATTTTGTTTTTATTTTCTCTATATCCAAGATTGTTTTTGGGATATTTCTTGCTTTCTATCCTAATTAAACACTTTAGATAAATTTGAAATCATTGTAATTGTTGTCTTGAGTCCTTTGAACCATTATAAATGAAAGTCATTACCTAGAACTTTAACTTAATTAAGAGCTTTTTAGAATTTGAAGGCTAAGAGAAGAATTTTGTTTTCTAAACTTCCCTTTTTGTCTATCCAAAGCCTTTTGGCAACTTTCTACCCTTTTATAGCAATTCCTAAACTTCTCAAAGATGCTTATTGTTTAACATAAGCCAAACATTAATCTAAGATCTCAAACCATTCACATAGGCTATTTGATGAAAATTAGTGTCAATGATCTATCGAAAGGTGCCAAATTCAAATTCAATTTACAGTTAATGAATAAAAAGACACTTCAATTTTATAAAAGGATAGTTAAGCCTACAAGAAATAACAGTGCCACCAAACCTTGATTTGGGCTTTGTTATCAATATTATCATAATGATATTGTGATAATGATATTGTGATTATTGAGTGCTTTTTATGCATAATGACTTTCTGTGCTAGATGAAACCTAAAAAAATAAAGTTCTAAGATATAACCTTCACACCATTAAGGCATTTTTTAAGATAAAAATAATTTATAGTGGATATGAGAATATTAGGATTGAACTCGAGTTAATTAATGAAATATAAATAAGAAAAATATATTTTAATATATAAATCTGAATAAAATAATGTTTTGTCATTTAGAGAACTTAGAGATTTAATTCAATGAATATATTAATTTTTTTTCACCTATGAATTGAATTAACAAATTAAGCTATCACTTTGATACTAAGGCATTATAATCTTTGAAACCCTAGATCAAAATCATCTCTAATAAGCATATGGAAGCCTAGACCATAATCATATATATCTTTATCTTCTTTGTAGAAACCCTTCCCCCCACTTCTTTTTGTAAGGATGTGAGTTAATTTTTAGCCAATAAAAAATATCCTCTTGATCCTTATTCCTCTCCCATGTTTTTTCATCATTATTTTTGTAATTTTTTTTTCTGAATCTTTGTAAGATATGATCACTCTATTGTCTCTATATGATTTCATTCTTTTTTTTTTCTCCATTTTTCTCCATTATGTTTTATTTTATCTTTATCTTTTCAATATCCTTTGGTGACTATATTTGTCAGGTGTATTTTTCCCTCTCTTAATCGTCTTTCATTTTGCCTTTGGTTCTTTTAGATTTTGTTTTAAATACCTCAGTCGTCTATCACTCTAGTTTTAAAGGTGAAGTTTTAGAGCTGATTGTAGGTGGTAGTATCAATCACCTTTGTAGTGGTCGATGATTGAAGGATTCATGTTGGAATGCTAGCAGTATATGAGAGTTTTAAGTGGTGGAGTATGAAGGTTTTTTTAGTTTCGGTTCCTATGACATCATTATGGAGCTTTAGCTTGGTTCAAGTGTCATTAGATAATACAAAGTTATGGGTATTTTATTTTTCAAAGGTTAGGTTTGATGTTTTCTTTTAATGAATTTGTTCTTTTATGCAAAGATGGTATTGTATTCGTGTGAGTTTTGGGAGCAGTGGTAGAGGTTAAATGATGTGGTTTTATTCTAAGCATTATGGGATTGATAATTTTAATGGCACCATGGGATTGAAATCATACGTTTAAGGATTTATATAATGGTTGATTTTGAGAAAGCTTAGTGGTTTTGAGGAGTGGTTGATGTGGATGATATAACTTAAATTATGTTGGTGTTGATGATTAGAAGATATGACATGTGCTTGTGAGATTGAAGATACAAGTATGTGCATAAGTTTGAAAAAACATGTTGGTAACTCTTTCACTGTAGGCATTTTGAATATAACTATCTAAGCCTTTTTTTAGAAGACCGATTTTAATGATGGAGTTTTTGTAGAAAGACTATCATTGTAGGTGTTAGAAGATCTTTAAGGTTTTATCAGGGGTGTTTAATGAGTAGTCTATAATGGTTTCTATTGGTAATTAAAGTTTCAATGTGATTTTACTAGGTGGTTTTGGTGAGAAATTTGGCAATTTTTGCCAAGTTAAGGCAATATATGCTTTAACCAATAATATGAGTAGGAGCAGTTATGATGATAATAGTAGGGTTTTAAAAAATAATAGCTTGATTATTTTTTATTAAATAGTGATATTCTAAAATTTCAACTATTCTTGTCTCACAATCATAACTTCCTTTTCAATCTTGAATCCTTTTTCTTTTATTACACATGGATAATATAAATATCTATTTTTAAAAATCATTAGCTTGTATTATTGACATAGAAATAACAAGTTATCATGATTTATATTATCATGTATTCATAATTTGCATATATGTTTGTTTTTCTTATTTAAGTACTAATTAATACTCATTCTTATTATATAGATATTTGAAAAATTGTGGTTATACCAATGAATATTGATGAAAATTAAGACCCAAGACGATTGAATCGTGATTAAATAATGATTAATAGAAGTGCACCGATTATTTGACAATAACTTAAGACTTCACAATATAAGGGAGACTTTACTGAAATTTTGATAGAAATTTCAGTAAACCTTGTATAAATTCATTTTCAAAAAAACAATTTACCATGTTTTTTTATATTATGATTGGTGTGTTGTCTCAGTAATTTGTTTTAAATTAAATTTTTTATATTTTTATAATATTTTAATGCATCAATTTTAAAAATAAAAAAAAAATATTTCAAAGAAGCTCAGTAGAAAGAAGCTCTTCCTTTGTTTGATTTCAAAGACAGAAAGTTTGATAATTCCAGTAACCAACAGCGTACGCTATCGTTTGACATCCTTGATCAATAATTCAAGCCTCCTGTCTCCACCACCTACAGACTGCATTTACTTTTACATGAACATTCCTCAAGTCAATATCCACAAAAGAAAGCATCCTCGTCCTTGGTCAAGGCTGCTGCTCTATGTGATACATTTTTTTTTTCTTATTTTTATGGTGAACGATTCAGACCAGCATTATTATTAGCAAGCTACATGTGTACAGTTGATTAAACTTGTACAAATTATTATTAACTATTTTATGGTGAACCATATTCTATTATATTATATACATTTTTTAAAACCAAATAATCACTATGGCTCTTTTCTTATTCTTTTTAATTAACACAAGTTGCATTTCTTTGAACAAGACCACTAAATTACATTCACCAATGATTAAAGATATACTGAAGTCCTTCCATGCTTGGATGAATTTTTCAGTGCGTACACAATGGTGGGTGCTGAGTTTATAGCCCGAATAGTCTTTCTGTAGTCAACTTTACAATCATAATGGTGGGTGCTCAGTTTTCCTTTGGACATTCATGAGATGAATTTGTGCAAGGATGGTCAACAAAAGTACAAAAATAGTTTAATATTCATAAAAAAAATAATGATTCTAGTTATAAAAATTTTTTTTGGATTCGAGGAAACCCCTTCCCGGAAAGCGCATTTTGTGCGTCCAGGTGAGTGAGTAAAACTCTCGGCTGTTCCAAGCTCTTACAAGAGGTGCATACCCTGACTCGAACTCGAAACCTACTATGCAAATCTCAAACCCTTTATCATCACGTTACGCCCCTTGATAACCTAGTTATAAAACCTACATGATTGTAAATCAACAACACTTTCAATCTAATAAAAATTAGCTAGCTGATTATAAACCATCTATAATTTAATTCATCCCGAATAATAAGCTCTAGCAACAAATAACATAATATTGTTTATATTAAAAATAAACAATCAAATATCATTCGATTGAAAACTATAGTTCATTTTATATTTTTAAGCAAACTAGTAAAAATAGTTAAGATTGATCATAAAAAAAGAGATGATAATTCAAAATATTGATTTACAATGATGTTAATATCAATCGAATGACAATACAATTAGAGTTCTAACACAAAATAGTATGGAGGAGTCTCTTGAATACATAATACAAATTGATCTAGGATACTTGTTGTAAAATCCTCATATGCCACAAATTAATTATACTTAGGAATTAACCTTCAATTATGTGACAACTATTTCTAATCAAACAAAATAGGGATTCTAGACCTTGGACCCTTATTAAGGGTATTCATTTCTAAAAACACAATCATGCAAAGAAAACATTAAGAGTTTCAAGAGAGAAAAAACTATAAAGAAAAGCAATAAATAAATAAAACCCACTAGGGGGAAAATAATATAAAATTACAGAAATTTAAATATGTGGGGTTGACCATCATTTATAATAGCATTTAGCTCTATTTGTACTGCTATATATTTTAAATCATACTTACCTCGGTAATTTTCACTACCATAATTTTTAGATTTACCGACATAATTTTTTGTCGATATTTATATTCACATTCTGTCGACATGAATTTTTCTCGACAGGCTCATGGACGAAAATAATCTTTTAAAAAAACTCTCTTCGATGATTTGTGATATGTCGATGAGTCCATCGATAATAGTTTTACCAATGGATTTACCGACGGAAAAGGCACACCAAAACACATTTTGGCAAGTCCTTGGTCACGGTGTTAGAGAGACTGTACACTTAATTTCTATCAGGTCCATCTAACAATTCTGCCTCTAACCACAAATTCAAATCGAGATCCGGATGAGTTGAAGGATCATCATTGTATCTCTTCTTCAACCGGGTATTATATGTATTCTACAAAAACAATTCAAAAAATTCAAAAAAAATAACAAATTAAGAAAAATGGTTGAAAACCAACATACCACAAGGTGTTGAGCTTAACTATCCATGAACTGCTACACCACTTTCTAGCAGTCATCAATCCGCACATGTGTTTCCACAAAAAAGCTCCATCGGGCTTAGCTAGGTCTCAGGACCGTAGCCTGTAAGAGAAAATTGTTGTTAGTTAAATATATTTATAAATAAAAAACAAATAAAAAATGGAAGTAATTAGAAAAGGATCTTACCATACGCTTTGCATACGAAACAAACATAATAGACCCGCTAGTGTCCATGGTAATGGAATCGTTAACATGCCAGTTCCGGTTCTCCGCACCAGAGTGTGATATATTTCGCTCGCATGGCTTTCGAGACATATAGTGGCCTGAAATCCTTCCAAATCGTCACCTCCTTACAGCCTGGAAGCTCTTTTTTTTCACATATCTGTTGGCTTTCTTTTACGCCTTATACCAAAAATCATGTAACCTATATGATACAAATGAATTATCTATTAGTAAATGAAAAATAAAATTGAATCAAAGGATAAAAAAGTTTTATCTTGATTCCAATCTTACCTAGTTGTAGTGTGATTTTCCCAAACCCTCTTTGCAATACCTTAAACCTTCTAAACCATGCATCATTCATAGATTTCCATTCAAGTTGTTCGGAAAACCAACTCCATTGACAATTTCATCATCAATGTTATTGTTCTAGCAGCTTCAATGTTTGTAAACCTGAAATTGCATTCGTTAATTGAAATTAATGTTTCAAGAATTATTAACATGTCATTGCGAAGGGAAAACAAACTAATATTGAAAGATCATTCTTCCACTAAGTCTAGTACTTATGGGTAAATGGATCTTGTTGTCAAGGGACCCCTCTTCGACATGAAGGCGTCGCACTAGTCGAGCTAACGTCGAGCATGGTTGCTTGTGTCTGTTCTTGGTCGGCACCTAATGACTCATAGTTGTTAAAAGCGTTGTTAGAAGAACTAGCAGTGATCATGTCAATACAAAACGCTATTGACTTTTCCCTAGGAATCTACAAAAATTAAAGGATTAAGATATCGTATACTAGTCCTATTTTTTATATATAAAAAAAAAACAAATGGTAGCACCTCCTCTATACAGGAGACTACCTAAATTTTTTAAATCTACAAATACACAATAATGTAAAATTGATTACCACAAACAAGTTGATTTTATTCAATTTGTTTCCTTGTCATTGAGTGAAGAGTTCACACAACTTGTACTCCACCTAGTTTTTAGATTGTTTTTTTGATTTTTTTTATTAATACATATATTTACTGATTAGTAATTAAAAGTGTATTTTTATCAAGGTTTTATATCATCATTTTGCACTTGAAGTATCAATAACTCCTTAGCTAAAGCATGTTTTATAATAACATATCTAATAATATAAGATACCTTTAATTTATGGTAAGTGTTCATCTTAAATGCAGGCCTATCACATAAATGAAAGAATTGATTGATGAGTTGAAGTACTGAAATTGAAAGGACAAAGAGATGGCCGAACTTAGAAAATAGACGTTGGTGCAGTCTAAACTGGAACATTGTTCGGTAATCGGGTCATATCTGGAGCTGTAGATCTCGAATTTAGGTCTACTTTATATGGATGGAAAGGTAAGACATAAGCCTAAAACTTTCATGGGGAGCTTTAACAAGGCCGTTTTCAAGTCAAAATTGTAGCAACAACAAAGAAGTCTGAATCTGTCTTGGAGCCCAGACACTGTTCAGTGTTCAGCCCATATCTCAAGTTCTAGAAGTCCAATTGATCTCAAAGGTTTACCCTAGAAAGATGAGACAATTTCCTAGAACTTTCATGATTGAAGTCTGTTCAAATTATGACGTTATCAATGACATTTTTGGCAGACAAGAAGATAAGAATTGTCACCAAGTCAAGATGTGCCACCCATTAATCAATTAGTCAACAAATCAATAGTTCCTAATTTTGGCCTATAAAAGGAGGCATTTGCCATGTATTTAGCCATCTTGGTGTTCAGATCAAGATCATGCTCTTGCTCTCTCTTTATATTTTGTAATGCTTAAGTTTTGCTTATATTAATCTCTTGCTTATGCTTTTCATTTCCTTTCCTTGTTTATTTATGTTTCTTTTTTTCATTATGTCTAGCTAGGTTAATTATGTCAAGGTGAAAAGGGCACACTAATGGTGTAAGAATAAGTATAATATGAACTTAACATGGACCTTAATGTTGGATACTAACATGCTTTATATTTGTTATCTTGTTCACCTTTAATACTTTGCTTGTTAAATGGTTAATCTAGATTTATGTTGTATAACACTTGGCACAACAAATACTTGGCACTTTCATAGCCCATACTGTATGGTATAACCGACACTTGAGCTATGAAAGGAACTTGATTTGTTGTTAACATAAGTTATAATCATGAATGTCTGACAACATTTACAAGTAGTAGCATTATTTGAATAAGATAACTAATGTAATCATGTTAACAATTTATAATCTGATTGGAACCTCCTTTGTGTGTGGTTTCCAATTGAATAATAAGAGTTTATACTATACTTGTTTGAAATACCATTAGTGGATCCTCTAACCTTGACATTTGTTGTTATCATTGTTTAATCCTTACGTTAATCTTCCATCTCAAAGTTCTCATCAACTTCTTCTTCATCATCTTTATTATTATTATTATTATTATTATTATTATTATTTTCATTGTTATTGTTGTTACTATTGTTGTTGTTATCTATAATTTATACAATTAACCTCCCTGAGGTTCGACCCTGGTCTTGCCGGGTTATTTATTACTTTGACACTCCTGCACTTGGAAGAAGACATCAATCTTTTGGTCGTGTCAAGTTTTTGGCGCCGTTGCCAGGAAGGTAAATTCTTGTACAAATTATAGTATTTATTTTATTTTCTCTTTTCACTTTTCATTTTATCTAACTTTTGTTTCTTTTCTTTTGTATTGTTTCTTTTTCTTTTCTTCTTCTTTTTATTCTCTTCTTACACGTGCATGAGAGTGCGGTCACGTACATTAAGTGGTAGACTTTGTAGGGTATCCTCATCATTTTCAGAAAATATGGCTGAAGAAGATAACCAATCGCTTCATAATGAGAATATTTGGGTTAGAACACTTAGAGACCACATGAATCCCACAAAAACAAGTGCACCCTCATGCATAGTTTTTCCACCTGATGCATCTCATTTTAATTTTAAGTCAAGCATTATTCAACTTTTACCATCTTTTCATGACTTAGATTTAGAAAATCCATACTTGCATTTAAGGGAATTTGAGGAGATCTGTAACACCTATAATGACTCAAATTATAGCACGAACACCATAAGGTTAAAGCTTTTTCCCTTTTCACTAAAAGATAAAGCTAAAACATGGCTATAAAATTTGAGACCTGGATCTATTCATGCCTGGGATGAAATGCAACAACAATTTTTAAAGAAGTTTTTTCCATCTCACATAACAAACTTTTTCAAAAGACAAATAATCACTTTCACTCAAAAACCAGGAGAAACATTTTACCAATGTTGGGACAGGTATCGAGACTTGCTTAATACTTGCCCTCATCATGGTTTTGAAACATGAAGATTGGTTTCACATTTTTATGAGGGGTTAACTCCTAGAGATAGGCAAATGGTTGAATTGATGTGCAATGGAACCTTTAAGGATAAAGACCTCAATGAAGCAATGGAGTACCTAGACTTGCTAGCTGAAAATACACAAAATTGGGACACTACAGGAACTTATGAGGCACCAAGTAAAACCCAACCTCATACATCTAGTGGAGGTATGCACAACCTTAGGGAAGATCATGACCTCGAAGCCAAGTTTACATCTTTAGCTAGAAAAGTCGAGGCACTAGAATTAAAAAAAAATGGTCAATTAAAATCTGTTCAAGACATTGTGTGTCAAATCTGTGAAACCAATGAACATTCAACCAATGACTGTCCAACTTTGCCTTCTTTTAAGGAATGTCTCCATGAACAAGCCCATGCTTTAAACGGTTTCCAAAGGCCCAATCACAACCCATACTAGCAAACATACAACCCTGGTTGGAGAAATCACCCAAATTTCAATTGGAAGAGTGATAACAATAATGCACAAACTTCACAGCCACCGTTTCAAGCACACCATAATTTCCAAAATTCTCATGGGTATGCACCTCCTTATGCTCCACCTCCTAGAAGAAATCTTGAGGAAACATTGCATGCATTCATTGAAAAGCAAGAGACAATCAATACTCAACTTGCTCAAAGCATGACAGATTTTAAAGATACTCTTGCAAAATTGACATCTGCTCTCAGTTTCCAAGAGAAAGGTAAATTTCCATCTCAACCACAACAAAATTCCAAGGGGCAATACAATGCGAATGCAAGTAGTTCTAGAAGCCAACACATGGATCAAGCCAAATCAGTCATCACTCTTCGCAGTGGTAAGGTTATTGAAAAACCTATTCTTGAACCTTGTGAGAAAGATGATGAGTCAATCTCTGAGGGTAAGGAAGGGGTTGAATCTGAACATTGTAAAGAAAAGACTGATTCTTCGCCAGCACTTCCATTTCCTCATGCCATGACCAAACAAAGGAAAGTCAATCATAACTATGAAATCTTTGAAACTTTCAAACAGGTAAGGATCAATATACCTTTGTTGGATGCTATTAAACAGGTTCCTTCTTATGCTAAATTTTTGAAAGATTTGTGCACTGTGAAGAGAAAACTGAAAGTGAAAAAGAAAGCCCTTTTAGCTGAACAAGTAAGTGCCATTCTTCAGAACAATAATGCTTTGAAATATAAAGACCCTGGTTGTCCTACAATTTCATGCTTTATTGGAGAACATAAAATTGAAAGAGCTTTACTTGATCTTGG
>Ga0325411_1007972_pt1 | contig 11504 bp, 5 predicted proteins | sample PopdelMetagenome_13_FD_206181 | JGI IMG/M metagenome (GOLD analysis project Ga0325411, IMG submission 206181) | Populus deltoides microbial communities from Bellville, Georgia, United States - Xylem-PdIQD-R4 | ecosystem: Host-associated > Plants > Phyllosphere > Stem > Wood/Secondary xylem...
AGGTTTTTATTTTATTTTATTTTATATATATAATTATAATCTTTCATTGTATTGGGCTGGGATTTGTACCTCTATGCAAGAATACGGACTAATACACAATTTTAAGTCTTTTTTTTTTTAATACCACGGTGGTCAAAGATTTTTTTTTTTCAAAATAACTCGGTTAAAAATTTATTTGTATAAATAACACCTTAGACGAGACGCAGTGGTCTCACACTCTCACTTATGCAATTTATGTGTTTGTTTTTTAAATAGTTTTTATGATTATAATTTTTTAAAAATAAATTTTAAAAAAATATAATTAGATAGAGTTAGTTGGGTTTAGAAATGTGTTTAGTAAAATATATAACTGCGGTTGATCTTCAAAATGTTTTTTAATTGAAAATGTATTAAAATATTTTTTTATTTTTTAAAATTTATTTTTGATATCAGCACATCAAAATTACCTGAAAACATAAAAAAATATTAATTTAAAATAAGTAAAAAAAATAAAAAAAAATTAAATTTTTCTAAAAGCGTATTTGAAACACAAAAACAAATAAGGTTTTACAAAACTCAGTTAAAAAACATGTAAAAATTGCATTTTAAATTCAATTTTTTTAATGGGCCCCGCAATACAAGCCACAATTTGATTTGTTACCAAACACTTTATTATATTTATTGCACCGCAAACATAAAAGCAAAACTAACACAACTTAGAAGCTTAATATAATTTGGCGTAGAATCAAATGAAAATCTAATGTTATTTTTCAAACTTTCAACTCTCAGAAAAAAAAATCAATAAACTCAATAAATCATATTCAACACAATTCACAGCAAATTCAATATGCATAACTTGTAATTTTATTTTATTCTATTTCAAGTCAATTTATAATTAAAAAATTAATTTATTATATCAACAAAATCAATTCTCATAACATTCAAGATCATTATCCAGCTACATGTAATGAGTTATTTTGGAGGTGGATTTGCATGGTCGAAACAATAAACATATTGTTAGGCATAAAAAACAATATCATTCTGTATTGCAGTGTCCAGACACTTAGCTTTCCTAACCTCATCAAGTCCATAATGACTTTGATTATAATGATGCATTGTCAATAGCATAACTAATCATGGCAGCGGCTCTCCAAACCTTTGTATAGAAAAAAAAACAACCTAATATATAACAAAAAAAAAAACATACCAACATATATAATTTATATAAAAAATTATCTATTAAATATTATAAAAAAAAACTAATGCATATCAATTTGTTATATCACAATACATAAAGCTCATAATTCACCATATTATACAAATAGTTAATAGATCATCGTGTTATATTTGTATTCACTAGATTAATACATGGAGCTCGTAATTCACCAGATTATGTAGATACCTCGAACATGGTCTCATGTTGTTTTAGTTTATATTTATATATATGACAAGGTATATAAAACTTTTAATTTTTAATTAAATTAAATTTTTACTTAATCTTATTATAAACTTATGATTCAATACAGATTATTCTATCCAAATATATTCATGGATCTTCAAGAACTCTTACCTGCAAAAGGGCAAGAGAAAACATTAATCGTCATCAAACTCGTCCTCGTAATTTTTAAAGCTCCGACCCTCGTAATAATCATGAAAGGTCTATGATTATAGCCGCAAGATTTTATTTTTCCTTTAAGCATGCTTAATTTGTTCTTCCTTATATTAGGCTGTACCAGCCCATGCACCGGATTTTCGTTTGTTGGGCTACCCGTCTTTATTAACAAAAAGCTAATAGGGATTGGAAAAATACTATTTATGCAGACTTATAAACACTAGAAATAAATTGCAATGACAAATTTGCTCTTTCAACCAAAAATCATTCTATTAATTATTAGAGGCATGAAGTTCATTGCACAAGGCTTATTTGGTTATTATCAGTTTGTTTGAGGGTAAGTTGGTTTTTTTAAAAAAATTTAAAAGCATAGTAAAATAACTAAAATGCTATTTGATGCAAAAAAAAAATCTAAAAATAAGGTCAAACGGCACTTTTGTCTTCTTTATATATATATATATATATTCAAGTTAGATAAGAGGTAACTTATCTTTAAATAAATATAAAAAATATTTTAAAAAAATGATTGCAAACTTATCTTTAAATAAATATAAAAAATATTTTAAAAAAATGATTGCACGTGCTAGTATATGGATGTAGAGATGTCAATGCTCATCGGACGGTGCATATGACACCTCCTGTTGGCCAAAATTAGCTTCCACCATATTGTTTTTATTTTTATTTTAATTTTGATATTCATTCTTTTTATTGTTTTTTTTATTCTTTTGGTCAATTAATTTTTTTTTAATTTCACCCTTTAATAAAAAAAAAAATTTATGTAATATAAAAAAATAAAATTTATGTAATATTTCAATTTTGATCTTTGTTACTTTAATTGTCATTTTATTATTATTTTTTGTAATTGATATTATTTTTTCAAGTTAAACCTTCAATATTTAATTTGTTGAGAATTGAGTTCGTGGTTTTTCCAGATGTAATGGTTCAATACTAAATTAGATTGTCTCAAGCTATTTTTTATTCTTTTTTCATTCAATTTCACCCTTCTATATATAATAGGTAACTACATCGTTTGCTCTCCTTTATAAAAATATTTTTTTCCCATCCTTTACAAAAATATTTTTTTTCCAGGCTATCACTATTATTTTTTTAATTTGGTTAATTTTCTATTATTATTTTTTTTTGTATGATTTGATTAAAATAAAACTAATTTATTTGATTCAATTGGATTTATAGCTCAAGTTACTAATTCTATTTTATTTTTAAAGCGTGTTTGCACCATCTAAATATCAATTTTTAACACAAGAAAAGCCTCCTGGTATAATTAACACGTGATAGTGAGAACTAATGGTTTTTTTGTTTTTTTGTAAATTTTAATGAAAGTACTGTTGGAGTCAAACCTTATTTAAGTGGGACCAACTAATTTTACATGGTAGAAATACAATGGATAATGAACATCTTAATTGTTCTCATGAAGAAAAAGGCACAAGCGTGCATTCAGTTTTAACATTAACGTTTATAATGGATAATGTGTTTTTGGATTTCGTTACACTAGCAGAACGTGGATACTCGTGAATCATGTTTAATTGCAAATTAAATCATGATCATTCAAGTGGAAATGGCTAAGGTATCCGGTCCGCTCATTTTGTGTTGTTGACCAATTCAGGCAATCTCTTGGATCAAGCAGTTCCATATTTTACATTATTTGAGGTCAATTTTCCCAACTCACTACAGTACTCCTAATAGATCCAAGCTCTTTGATTAGGTTTGCGCTTCCATCAAATTGAATTTTTAAAGCCTTCACTCCATTGTTTCCGGTGCTTTGATACGACAAGTTAACTGAACAACAACTAATTTACGTAATTCCCCAAGCTAGATGCATGCGTCATTGCTTTTTAAGCAGCACAGTTGCATGCTAATGAGCTAGCAACAGCCATAAGAGAGCTTGCCTTACCAGATATTAAGAGCTCTGCAAGATTCTGTATACTGATATCAATCCATGCATGCAGGGAAGACAAAATCTTGGAAAGAAGGTATCAATCAACACTAAAAACTCAGTTTTACTACTCTATATTTCTCTCTGCGCATGAAATCTACGTACACTCTCCTGATGGATCAACAGTATATTTGCTATATATCCATCTTTTTATGCTCCTCGAATAAGATATATAGCAGCCACTTTATAGGCTAAAATACCAACTTACCTTCTTAAAAACCAACAACTTTGGCAGGAAAAAAATTAAGGTTAGAATTTCATAAAACATGGCTAAAAATCCCAGAATCCTACCTGCCTCCCTAACCACACATTCAACAAATTAACTCAGCTGGTAAATAATAGATAGCTAAACTTTAAAAACTGCAACTGATTCCCTTGACAGATGTTGTGTTGTTGCTAGATCATTTTCAATATCCAAAAAATCTTATTCGAGTTTTCAGATCTAAAAACTCATTACAATTTATTTTTATTTAAAAACATCTTAAAACCTAAATAAATATATTTTTAGTAATAAAACAATCTTTAATCAATTCAAAAACCCAAAATAAAACCAAATCAAAACAAAATTTGAGGGTCTCGACCTATCTTTTTATGGCATGTTTTAAAAATAAAACAACTTTTATTAAACTCTTTTTTATAAGACAAACTCAATAACACCAAACTCAGATTTTTTGTTGTTAAAATGTGACTCACTAAAAATTATCTCTCTCCTCTTTTTTTTTTGAAGACTTTCTTTTTCCCCCCTCGGAATTTAATGAGTGAAATGTAATACAAATAAAATGTCATTTTAAAATATAAAAATCATAAACAATAAGGATCAAATATGTAAAATCTCAAACTTAAAGATAAAATTGAAGTTTTTTGAACCTTATGAAAAAACCAACTTGTTTTTTTTACAAAAAAAATTGGTCCTTTTTTTTTAAATTTTTGCTCAACATGAACCTAAAATTCTCTTTGTAAAATCAAACTTTCATTTAATGTGAAAATTTTCTATGGCATATCAAATATGCAAGAACAAACAAATTGCTATAAATCCCGAAACATCAAACTATGTCAACATAACTTATAATAATGGGGAAAAAAAACAAAGTTTAATGGTCTAAGTTGATGTTGTCCCAAAATCCAAGATATGCAAATAATGGGTTATTTAGTGTTTGAAATAATAGTTAATCAATACGTTCAAGCATTGGACTTCTTCTTTTTAGTCTAAAAAATTCCAATCTTATGGTAAAAGTTTGAATACATATAAAAATAGTTTCAATCGAGGAACCTAAAGACCCTCCAATGATAAAGTTAATATATTTATAGGAAAGAGAATAAATAACTTAAAAAAAAATTCAAATAACAAAGATATATCTTTAATCATATTACATGTTAGAAAACTTGGACTGATTTCTTAAGACATCCTTTCCAGAAAACTTGGACCAAGAGTACTAAATTTCAGCTAGTCAAAAAAATCTGTCTTCAGAAATTGTATCGCTGGTACTTAACACCCTCACGTTAAAGGTGCCGTGCTGCCAGTGCTTCGAGTTGATTTAGTACTCATGTCCTAATGATAAATATTAATCCAAATCAAAATGCTGATGTGAGAGATTTATTACACAGATCATATATACATATGATGCATGATCCTCATTACTTACTGATTAATCTTGCTTTATACACACGTGCATAGAGAGGATTTATTTATTTATTTTTATTTACACATACGTGCCCACCAAAACATAACCAATATTCAACCTAATATTTGTTTTAGTGTTGTCAATGGAATCAAGAAAATTCATATCCAACAGCTAAAATGAAAGTAATAACAAAATGTGTATATTATATATTTAAATTCTTAATTGATTTAACTTTTGAAATCGATGCTATAAATTCAATCAATTCATTTGATATTATAATTTATTAATATATGACTTAATTAAAAATAAAAATAAGCGTAAATGATATAGAATTTAATTCTAATAAAATAATAAAAATTTAAAACAATTTTAAAGATCTCTACATTTCCATGGAATTATAATATACATCTTAATTAAAATCAATATCACAAACTTTCTCAATTGGTTTAAGAAAAAGTAATAAAATATTGATTCAAATTTTTTGTTTGAAAATTCTTTCTCCTATTTTCTTTTTCTTGAACTTTAATATAATGTATTAAAAATATTTTCAATCTCATCATCATCATCATCAAGAGGAAGTGTTTGAATGTTTTATTTTTTTCATAAATGGAGAAATATCATTAGTCGTTACCTGGGCTAACTACACATATGAATACGTCCATCCATGTCTCCAGAACTCCATGGAAACCTCTAGGAGTTGATTCCGTTAATTTTAATTACTCTTTTGTTATATATATATATATATATATATATATATATTAGATTAGATTATACTAGAGCCAAATGATTTACAAGCGAAAACTTCAAATCTGAATCCAATTAAGTCTCCGTCCGGATGATGCTGATGACTGTATAAACAGATAAAAACTCTGAAATGTTAACAGAAAGGCGGCCCTAGTTGGATGAATCAACTGGACCAGTTTGGCTTCCCTGTTCGTCATCTATGCAATGGATGCTTGGCATCCACGCATGGATTAAAATAAAAGATATTGATTTGATTAAAGACTGTGTATTTGAATATTATCAATTAGATCACTGTAACTTTTCATTACATCGTCACCTCTTTTAGCTTCTAATGTTCTTTAAAGATGCCGTACTCACCTTCCAAGCTTCACTAAAATTGTTTGCGTCCATGCATGGAACATCTTCTGGATTGAAGCCCATATACATCATGGCTGAAAGGTGCTTTCAGATTCATTAATAAAATAATATCAAGCAAAGTATGACAATGTCTTATTAACATGATCATCTCTGGCATGCTTAACTTCATTCACCAATCATATCGAATGGTAAATTTATCAATCTTTAACATGCATGCACTTGCATACGCAGTTTGTTCATCTTGAACAAGAAATCGACGTAGATTAAACATCATTTGAAAGCTCAGCCCACAGAAGATAAATATAATAATATTGGAGTAAAAGAACTCCTATAATTAACTAACCTTAATTATATCCTGAAAGAAACTTACTGATTTAATTAGCTTTGGTTAAACTGGTCAAACATCTACATCTCCTGATCTTAAAGTTATCTCGGAATTAATCCAAGTACTCTCAATTTTATTTTCGACTTTCGTACATTTTAGTATATTTAGAAATCAAGTCATCTATCTAAGTCGTAGGCGCGGGAGGCAAGAAATTACATATCAATAACTATTGTTGATCGTGGAAGTTCCATCAACCAAACTGATCATCTGCTGTAAACTAATTTAAATCATCACAGAAAGTTGAGAGATTATTACACCAAGAGCAAGTTGAAAGTTTATGTTTTCTATGGAATCTTTGTTTCTGTAAATTAGTTTTTTTTTTTCCATCTCTTCCTAGCTTGGCGTTGTTTCGCAATCTTTGCTTATAAGAAGAAGAAAAAAACTACATAGAGCTAATTTAATGTTGAAAATGCTATTTAATTAGTCGCCCCAAATTCCTAATTAATTATGACAAATGTATTAAAAAGTATATATATACACACGAATTGTTTGAATACTGATCTACACATGAGTCATTATGATCAGATCAGAGTCTGTTATTATAAGATTTTTCTTTTCTTTTCTTTCCAGTTTTAACAAGAATATGGATATGTGACCACATTAATTGAATGGAACCTTGCGTTACATTATCTAGTTTTGTTAGTTTTATTTTATTTGGATTTTACAAGGCATTTTGGGTCGTCAAATATACTTTGAGAAATTGTGAAACAACACCATCGGAGCAGTTAATTAAGTTAATTTTAATCATTCGAGCCAATTGTTTCTGATTTTCGCATAGCATCGTAACCCTAATGGACTTTCCCATATTATTGTTTTCTTCGTTATTTGAGACGCCACCTTTGGGATCTCCATGAATTGTTAACCCTAGCATTAATTGGGTCAATATATCCCGTTCTCGCTTGATTGCATGACCTAGTTATTCAAACATACAATTCACGTGAATTCTCTCCTGCAAGCCTTATACACATGTATAATTGTTTTTGGTTGTCACGTACGTATAGAATATTATTATGGGCATGATGCTGCTCGGTTCAAATGTCAAAATTTTCAACTTTTCCCTCGATTTGATAAACATCCTACACGAAACAAATCCACGTTAGCAGGTGTTGAGTCCGATGAAAGAATATTCGATTATCCAATATAATTATAGAAATTTGAAGAATGAGAAGAAATTAGAGGTCTATAAATACCCGTACCATGAGAACCCAAAATCACACAACTCAAAACAATTAAAGTTTTTTCCTAGGGTCTTAGGATCTCCCTGCCAGTCCCTCTCCGAGGTCTAATTACAAGTTCAAGCATATCGTCCTAAGATAATCAGCACACATTCGTTATTCTCAGAGTACTGCTCTTCCTCTCTAAGATCGTACATTCAGCTTATAACATTTCATGGAAGGAACAGACAATGTGCTTCTTCAACCACCAACTTTTGGAAATCTAATAACAGTTCTCAGCATTGACGGGGGTGGAATAAGAGGACTTATCCCTGGAACCATCATTAATTTCCTAGAATCTGAACTTCAGGTAGGATAGCAAGGTTTTTTGGGCATGAACGTTTGATGCTCAAAATTAAATAACTGTGCATGCATGCCATTTTTTCGTTGTGAATATTAATTTTCCGAGGCACATATGCACTGTACACGTCCGCTGCAAGAGTCAAAAGTTCGTAAGTGCATCCACATTACAATGCATACATTAGAGCATGATTGTTAAAATCGAGCTGCACTAATGGTTTGACATAAAAAAAATTGAATTAATTTTAATATTGACATGGTCAAAATTAATTGATCTGTGACCTAATTCACTAGATTAAACTCAATCCAAACCTATTTTAATTATTACTAAAAAATCTAATAAAAAACTGAAACAATATTGTTTTAGATAAAATTAATGGATTTGAGTTAATTTAGTAATTTATAGATTGACTCGATGGCCAATTAGTTGATACAATAACCTAGATCAATCCAAGTCTAATAACCTAGATCAATCCAAGTCTAACAAACAGCATATCTAACATTGTTTTCATACAAATTAAATATTTTTCACATTTCTAACATATAGGTCACATACAACTCAAATTCCACTATATAAGAATTAATTAAATATTGTTGGGGGATACATTTTATACTATCATCTAAAAATATTACTTTAGGATTGCATGTTGGGCATGAAATTTACAATGTGAATCATCTTAATTTAAAAGATTAAGTTTTTAGATGATGCTCTAAATTTAATTTTATATGTTTAGAGGTTATATGAGGTTTTAAAAATGATTTTACAACTTGAAGTACTTACATAGGTTTATTATTATCTTGTGTTTAATTTTTATAATTTAATTGGATAGAATAGAAATGCTAAAATCTAAATTTATAAATGTTTAATTGCTTAGAATATAATATCGTATTAAAAAATAATTTTAACCTAAAATTATTAATAAAAATAAATTTATATGAGAAAGATACACATGAACACACAAAACGCCAAATACTGACATTGCATTCCGGAAGTAATGAATTAATGGCTACCCTTTAATTTTTGTTCTTATAATCGTGTACAAGAACTAAATCTAGATCCTTCTGCCCTTGGTTTAGAAATTGGATGGCGAGGATGCAAGAATAGCGGACTATTTTGACGTGATTGCGGGGACAAGCACCGGTGGTCTAGTTACTGCCATGCTAACCTGTCCCGATGAAAATAATCGTCCAATGTTTGCTGCCAAATATATCAAGGATTTCTACCTGAATCAGTGCCCCAAAATCTTCCCGCAGCCCAGGTAAAACTCGTTATTACATGTTCAAGATATGTCTAATTCGTAGAAATAATTTATTTATGGGTGTTTACCGAAATAACACATCCATTTCCTATCTTCTTCTTCTTTTTTTTCTCTCTCTCTCTTTTAAAAATATCTTTTGAACTGTGACGTGAATTTTTTTCCTTTTCTCTTTGTTTTGCTATGACAGCTTTGGCTGCAGGTGTTCATTATTTACTCAAGTGAAAAAGTTGATCAAAGCTTTAACAGGGCCAAAATATGACGGGGAATATCTACATGGCCTCGTTAAGGAACTACTAGGGAACCGAAGATTGCACCACACATTGACTAAGGTCGTAATCCCAACATTTGATATCAAAACATTCCAACCAACCATCTTTTCGAGCTTTGAGGTACGTTTTGCAAGCCTTCTCCTAAAATTGGGTAATTTTCCCACTGTTTAATTGATGAATAAGGGCATTAATTCTAGCCTTTCTCATATACTAATGCTCAATCTTGAGTCTTGTTAATTAAGCGTTAAATCAAAGCTGATAACTGGTTTAGCTAGGAGGTAGATTAATTTGCGAGCCTATAGAGGTTTCCTGGTAACAAATCGGCAGTTATATATATATATATATATATATCGTGAAAGTGTTACCCCCTCTCTAGCTAAAACCTAAAAAAGATTTTAATTAGAAATGAAAGAAAGGAAAGAGGGAGGGGCTAAAGCCGGCAGGTCTAATATTGCTGACTCTCTCACTGCCACTTGCAATCATGGACCAGGCTAAGAAACACCATTCCTTGGATGCATTACTCTCTGACATATGCATTGCAACCTCAGCTGCCCCCACTTATCTTCCAGCCCATTATTTTGAAACCAAAGATGAACAAACAGGGGAAGTGAGGGAATTCAACCTTATAGACGGTGGGGTTGCTGCAAACAATCCGGTATGTGTTAAATTCACTTAGTTATTTTCAAATAACTTATCTGTGTTTTATCTTATCTATTCTCTCCTCTGCGAAATAATTAGCTGAAACATACTGCTGTGATTCAAAAAGCAGGCTTTGATTGCTATTAGCGAAGTTACAAAAGAAATCGTTAAGGGGAGCCCAGACTTCTTTCCTATAAAACCAATGGACTACGGGCGGTTTTTGTTAATATCCTTAGGAACTGGGTCGCCTAAAGCTCAAGAAAAATATAAAGCAACTGAAGCAGCTAAATGGGGTTTATTGGGCTGGTTAACAAGCGGTGGTTCCACACCGGTGATTGATGCCTTTAGTCATGCAAGTGCAGACATGGTTGATCTGCACATCTCAGTGGTTCTTCAAGCCCTTCACTCTGAAAATAATTACCTTCGGATTCAGGTAAGGAATGTTCTTTAGCAATAATATCTTGGTTTTTCTTTAGATTTAGTTTTCTTTTCCCGGTCACTTCTACAACGACGAACTAAATTGTCTAAGCACACACTTCCACAGGTTTTTCATATTTAAAAAGACAGGATTATCCTTTTTCTATTTTGCCGCCTTATTTTTTATACTTGTAATTGTGATCGCTCATTTCCCCCTAATCATGAAAAGAAAACCTAATTTTATAATTAGTTTTGCAATATTCTAATGTATCATTTTTCTAAAGTTTTATATATTTGAACAAATAAAGAAAGACAATAAGTTATTTATTGTTTATTTCAATCCATGATTGTGATTATGGCATTAAATGTGATAAGATTCGCATTCCATATATTAAAAATCCTATTTTTATCACAAAGCCACGTCGTTTAGTAATAAAATATTTATAACCCAAGCATCACTACTCTTTATGAATTTTTGATGAATACAATATATATATATATATATATATATATATATATATATATATATATATATATATTAATTAAAGATAGTGATTTCATCGATATTGATATAAATTAAATCTTGTTTCATTAAATTGCCTTTAATTTAATTCTAAAATCTTATTAAATACCTTGAATTCTCAAGAATAAAATATCACTAACATTACATAAAAGGATAAACTTGAAAAAAAAAAGTTTTGTGACCAAAATGATAAATAAAAAGATAGCATTGCTCATGGAATAGTGTTGTAC
>Ga0325411_1007973_pt1 | contig 11503 bp, 8 predicted proteins | sample PopdelMetagenome_13_FD_206181 | JGI IMG/M metagenome (GOLD analysis project Ga0325411, IMG submission 206181) | Populus deltoides microbial communities from Bellville, Georgia, United States - Xylem-PdIQD-R4 | ecosystem: Host-associated > Plants > Phyllosphere > Stem > Wood/Secondary xylem...
AAAATCAAGAAGTACCATATTATTTGAGGGTGTGTTTCTATGGAAGGAAGTACAAGAAAATCATTTACTTAAGATAAAGATTGAGGCTAGCTCAAGTGATCATCGTGAATTAGAAAATGATGAAATTGAGCTTATAAAAAGTAAAAAGGCAAAAATGACCAAAACATTTGGTCCTGATTTTTTAACATACTTGTTAGAAAATGAACCTTGAACCTACACTACCAAATTCAACGAATACCAACGGAATTACCGATGAAATGTTTCTGTCAGTAATTTGCGGTGATATTTACCAATCGATGTAAATCCATCGCCAACACCATCAGTATATACCGACAGAATTATTATGTCGGTATATATTGGCAGAATTACAAACAGAATATAAAGAATTTCAAAAAACAAACCAGTGCAATGACGTGGAAGTTTTTGTTGATGATTTTACTAACAGAATTATAAAAGAATTCAAACCGGGATCTCTATACAGTGACGTGTCCACTTCACCGGCAGAATTGTCTTTGAAATCACAGATGAAAATATTTAATCGGTGATTCCATCGGTAAACATTAATATATCACTACACACGTTGCCGACCCTCCCTTCCCCTATGCTCATTCTTCTTCCTCATCCCTGCATCTAAACGAACCCCCCCCCCCCAAACTGCAAAAAACCACCCCTCAAAACATCCCTCGCTTCTCAACACAAATCATCCTTCTTTTGTAGCATAACATCCTTGTCCTGATTTATTGTGGATTTTGTTATTTTTTGTAAGTAAATCTATCTTTTCTAATTTTAACATTAAAAAGTCAATTTTATTATTATTGAATGTTTTTTTAGTATATGTATTTTGTTAGGGTATGTATATGTTTTATTGTTTTTTCTCAAACAAACTTGTAATATGAATGTATAATTTTATATTTGTTATGGTTTGTTTTAGATTTTATAAAATTGTATTTATTTATAAATTGTTGAAACTTATGTCGAATTACCGAATTAGATGTGTTGTGATGAATAAATAATAGTTTGTTTAACGGGTTCGTTTTAATTTTATCAATTTTATTGTTGAGTTGTAATTTTCGTAAATTTATATGTATAAATTTGTATGTACATTGATAATTGATAATGAATATTTAAGAGAAGTTTTAAAGTAAGTTGGATAATCTTGAGTTAAACCAATATTTTTGCAAATTTATTTACTTAATGTAATTAATTAATACATGTTGTCATCATTATTTTATAGAGGTTCGATAGAAGTCATGGATGATCGTTCATGGATGTATCAAGATTCACCCCAAGGATTGCAGAAGATGGATTATTGTAATAGGGTTTAGGGTTTTATTAATTTCACAACATCTATTCCGAGAAATTTTAACAGAAGCGGTATTTGGTGTCCATGCAGGAAGTGTAAAAATAAAAAGCTTATGCATCTAGATGTTGTAATGATGCATCTTCTACACAAAAGGTTCATAAAGGATTACTAGTTTTGGTATGCACACGAAGAACTATTTATTCGTAATGAGAGCATGATAGAAAGGATGGTTGGGTCAACTTCTAGTGTTACAACGTGCATGAGGTTGTAAATGACAACAGTAATCCTTACAGGAATATGGTAATGGATGCAATGAGAATGAATCAAGGTAATGCCAGTCAATGTTCAATCGTAGAAGAAGAACCTAATACAGATGCGACCAGGTTTTTTGATCTGTTGAAAGATTATGATGAACTATTATAGGATGTTTACATGAATCATAGTAAATTATTGGTCATTGCATAGGTTTTCACCATCAAGTCGATTATGAGGTGAGTGAGGCCGGTTATGACAGAATTATTGAATGGGAGAGAAGCATTTTACCTGAAGAAAATAGGCTGAAAAAGAACTTTATACTGCGAAGTCCATGTTGAAACCCCTTGGTTTAGGATACCAGAAAATAGACATGTGCCCTAACTTCTGCATGTTATATTACCTTGAAAATGTTGAGCTAACTGAGTACATGACATGTGGGCATTCCTGTTACAAACCTAGAACTGACATGAGAAAGACTCTCGTGGCATATAAAAAACTTAGATACTTCCCAATCACACCTAGATTATAGAGGTTATTCATGTCACCAAAGATTGTTGAGCACATGACATGACATCAATCACATGATGTGGTTAATGGAGTGATGAAGTGATGGTGCATCCTTCTGATGGCGAAGCATGGAAACACTTTAACAGTGTGCATCCTCGTTTTTCAGCTAAATCAAGAAACATGCATTTTAAGTTATGTACAAACGGATTCAACCTATTCAAGTAATTTGCTACTCCTTATTCTCGTTAGCCGGTTATACTCACAGTTTAGAACTTGCCACCGAGAATGTGTATGAGGCCGAAGTTCATGTTTTTATCTACGGTGATACCTGGTCCAAACAGTCCAGGCTGAAATATAGATGTTTGTCTTCGACCGTTGATTGATGAGTTGATGCAATTGTAGTCCTCCAGGGCTTTAAATTATGATATATCAAGAAAACAAAAAATTTTTATGAGGGCAACTTTGATGTGGACTATTAATGATTTTTCAGCTTATGGAATGGTTTCTGGTTGGAGCATTCATGGAAAACTAGCATGTTCATACTGCATGGAAAACAACAAGGAATTCACACTAACAAATCGAGGTAAAACTTCTTTTTTTTACTACCACCAATATTTTTTGCCAATAAATCACAGGTATAAAAAGAACAGAAATGATTTCTTTGTTGGCAGAGTTGAAAAGGATGTTGCACCCCCGTATCTTTCTGGTGAAGAATTGCTTGATGGTTTGATGAGAAGAAAAGGGCAACATTTTCAACACCGTCATGGATGTGAATGAGAAGACAAAGAACAACATCAAGGCTATAATGGATATAGCATTGTTCTATAACTGTAAAAATATAGAGTTGGTTTTTGATGGATCACGGATCGCAAAACTCAGAGTGGGCTTCGTGTTAGAGAAAAATACATAACTACTAGTCTACCAATAGCTTAAGAGCCTGCATTTTCCCGATGGACATGCCGCAAACATATCAAGGTTGGTTAATTTGAAGGAATGCAAATTGTATGGAATGAAGAGTCATGATTGTCACGTGTTTATGCAAACACTCATTCCATTAACTTATCGTGGTTTGTTGTCAAATGAGATATGGGATGCACACACAGAGATCAGTCATTTCTTTAGAGATATATGCTCTTGCAAGTTGCAGACATATCACATTGAGAGACTTGAAATGAATATCGTTGAGACAATATGCAAACTTGAGATGGTATTCTCTCCATCATTTTTTACTCGATGGAGCATCTACCTATATATTTACCATATGAGGCAAAAGTTGGAGGACCAGTCTAGTATATATGGATGTATCTATTCAAGAGGTTAGATATTATAGATGCAATGTAATTCATAAAGTATTTTAATTGCTTTTCTTAATTGAAAATATTTGTTTAATTCCATGTTGATACTTGTTCAATCTTAAGAAAAATGTTAAGAACAAGGCGCATGTTGAGGCTTCTATATGTGAGGCCTATATTGTTATAGAGATCTCAACATTTATCTCGTACTATTTTGAATCTCATTTGAGAATGAGAATCAACCGTGTTTCACGGCATGATGATGGTGATGATGTGCCTTCCAGTGGGAACTTGTCAATATTCTCCAATCTTGGATGACCTACACTTAAAAATACTATAAAGGGAAGATATTTGTTTGAAATAGAGTTCAAACAAACACACAATTATGTTCTATTTAACTGTGATGAGCGGAGACCTTTTATTTAGTAAGCATATATACAACTTAAACTTTGTTAAAAATATAATATTTATATATTATAATATCATAAACTCATATAATTTTGAAAATCTTGTAGGCAACATCAACAATAATTACTGTTTAATAACTCACAACTAACTGAATCTCAAATCTTCCGATTACAAGATGAACAATTTGCCATGTGGTTCAAAACACATGTAAGTTCTATCACAAACTTATTATCTCTTGCAAGTTATTGTATTTCATTATAGAATTCTTGTTTATTGTTCATTGTTGTATTTGATATACAAGGTTTATCAAATGGGAAAGAGTGCCAGTGTTTCATTATCTTTACTAAGCCTAGGTCCTGAAAGAAAAGTTAAGTGCTACAACGGGTATTTTGATAATGGATATGTGTTTTATACTGAAGAATAAGGACATGGAAGAAAGACATATAACAACGGTGTTTGTGTTAAGTGATCAACTTATAGTGAATTTGAAATTGACTATTACAGTAAATTAGAAGAGGTTGTCGAATTGGAATATCATAGCGAACATAATAGAGTGTTTTTATCAAATACTATTGGTATGACACCACTAACAGCGGAATCAGAGTAGATCCTCACTATGGTCTGATTGAAATTAACTCAAAAGCTAGACTCCAAAACATAAAGGATGTCTTTATTTTCGCAAAGCAATGCCAACAAGTTTATTACACATACACCCCTTCCTTTAGAATGGACCAATCAAGAGTTGATTGGTTATTCGTTTTAAAAACAAAACCTAGGGGTTGTGTCGAGGTTGTTTATGATGAGAATGAAGACACAAGTGTGGGAGATGATGTCTTTCAAGTTAGTTTGTTGGTTGAACCATATCGAGTTGCTTCATCGATTGACTTAGAAGAAAATTCAAATTTTTGCGTCTTCGATAATAGTCTTGTTGATGTTGACGCAAATGAGTTGAATGTTGTTCTAAGCTCCAGTAGACAAGCAGAAGTCAATGAAGATGATGATGATATTAACATTGAAGATTGTAATGGAGCTGAGGACGATTCAATTGAAGAAGAAAAAAAAAATTCTGACTAAGTATTAGAACACGAAAGTGTAAAGGAATTGTTTATAATGTAATATTATGGATGAAATTTTGTATCAAGAAATATTTATTTTATAATTGTTATGTTCACTTTTGTTATTGTGTTATGTTGACAGTTTTCAATTTAAGTGTTTGCAGGGAGGATAGATAGGCAATACAGACACAATCTATCATACACTGTGCACATCACTGATGGATTTACAAATGGAATTATATCATCAGTATTTTCTAGAGAGTTGTAAAATATTTATTGCATAAGCCACAATCACTGACGTCAATTTAGACGGAATCATTCTGTCGGTATTTTCCAGAGGTGATGGGAACTGTTCACCTCTTATGTCGGTGAAGTCCTCTGAATTACCAATAGAATTACCGATGGAATATGAATTCCAAAGTGCGAGTAATTAATGCATCTGTAATCGCGTGTACTTATTTCACATTATCGACAGAATTACCGACGGACTGTGAAAATTCTAAAGGGTTTTTTTTAAATTTAGTGCAAAATGAAAAATTCAAAGTGAATTCACTAACGGAATTATTGATGAATTAATTAAAAATAATATTATTTAATAGTCCGTCGGTGATTCTATCGGAAAAAAAACACGGTATAAATCCCAGTGAGAGCCCTTTCAGTTTATTTTTTTCTCTCCTTTATTTTTTTCGTTTCAATCTAAAATCTCTCTATTTGTTTTTGCTTTTAATCTGTATCGTCTTCAAAATTTAAAAGATAAGTATTGTGATTCAATTTAGTTAATGATTTTCTATTTTTCTTCTTTTCTTTGTTTTATTAACAATATATTTTTGTTTTTTTTGTTTTTTTTTGTAATGTACGTATATAAAGTCTAAAAATAAACGCACTATCAAGGTAACATTTTTCATTCCTAAAGTCTATAGTTTTTTTTTTTAATTTGTTGTGTATTTTATTGTTTTTATTGCAATAATAATTGATTATTTTGTTGAATTTTAATTGTTATTGTTGAATTTGTTGTATAAATGTTAATTGAATATATAGGATTAAATTTAATTGTTTTATCTTAATTGTATTGTATATATTGCATAATAGAGTGTTTCATTATTTCAATGAATTCTAATTGTTATTGTTAAATTTGTATAGATGTTAGTTGAATATATAGAATTACATTTTATTTTTTTTCTCTATTTTATTGTTAAATTTGTATAGATGTTGGGTTATATATATGATTTTTTTTTTTATCTATTTTACGGTTAGAAACATTTTGTTATCATTTTCAAAAGGAGATGAAATTGAAAAATATGAAATTTCTAGTATAAATAAAATAAACTCAACTGGTTTGTGGCATATATATTGTCAATATTTGCAGGTTTGAAAATTTTAAGTAGCCTCCAGTATAGGGGAGGTGCTGCCGATTTTTTTTTAAAATAATTGAATTTGATTATGTAATTATTCATCAAATTTGTGTAGATGCATAGAACGAAATCAACAGCACGTCGTGAGCATATGATCGCAGCTAGTTCTTATAGCAGCGAGGATGACGTGTTTTTAAGTGTCGACCAAGAAGAGGCACCTGCGACGACTCACGAAACTACCTCTTCTAGCGCGGTTCCACAGCGCAGAGGCTGTGTGTCTTCATAGCGAGGTCAATTCACCCGTAAGTACGAGGCACATTGGAAAGACGACCTTTCAATGTAAGTTTGTTTTGGTTTTAGTTTTTTTTTACTTATAACATAATTTATGAACAACTAATTAATATTTCATTTATTTTATTTATTTTTAAGTTCACAAACATTGAGGCTGGTCGAATAATAACCTCGACGTTTAAATCATCGATGAAGATTCCATTATTTCAATGGAGTCAGGTTTCCAGACATCCTGATTGGAGACCTTAATCGATGCATGGTTTCGAAGATTTGAGGTTAGTGTTAACTTTAAATTTTATTTATTTTTTATGTTATATTGAAATTATTGATTTATTTTTAATAAATGATTTATACACAGAACATATTCGAGTGGGATAACGCTTATGACAATGTTGCGAAAAGGGTGTGGGACAATCACGCGACAACTAGGTAACATAAAAAATGATACAATATTTTTTTTAAAAAAATTATATTTTAAAATCTAATTTGTTATTAACTCATATAAAATTCATTGATGGAAGTAGGTTGCATGACTTTTGGTATGAAGCGCAAAAAAAAACCAAAAAATACACCAGAGATAACGGTCTATAAAGCTGGAATGACATGGTGGTGTGGAGGGGTTTCAGGCCGCCATACATCCCAGAGGATATATAGGCGTAATATATCCAGCACGTGACGTCTGAGCGATTCACACGATGCTCATAGTTTGGTGCCGACAACCAGAACTCGCAAATTTATGGTTCGATGACCACACATACTGGTGGCTTCGTTTCGTTCATTATATGTGTAAAGTGGATGATAAGATTAATTTTAATGAAATCTATCATTAATTAATTTGTTGTCATTTATAAATATATTTAACTTGCAACATTTTTTTTTATTACAGGCTACGTCTCTTAGACGTGAGCCGAGCCCAACAGAGCTGTTTATAGAGACGCATGTGCGGAGTGAAGACCGCCAAAGGGGGGGTGCAATAGTGCATCGACAACCGCACTTAACACTTTGTGGTATGTTCGTTCAACCATTTTATTTTGTAAGTTATTATTTTCTTGAGTTGAATATGATGATTTCTTTTTTAATTTTCAGGAGACATATAATAGTCGATAAGGGAGAGATACGAGAACGATCATTTGACCCACCTGAATTTGTGGATGAAGACAAGATCATCTGGTGGACCCGATAAAAATCAGGTGTACGGACTCTCTAACACTAAAATCGAGAACATATGAGCGGCTCATAGTGTCTCAACCATTGGGAGCTCCCAATCAATGTTGAGCACTTAGTCTGAGGAGATTGCGGCCTTGAAACAACAGACAACTCATCTCACCGAGCAATATCAGCAATCTCAGCGGATTATGAACAACTCCGCTAGATGGTCATGAACATGAGATCACAGATGGGTGGTACGTGTGTGCCCTCTTGTTGGTTGTATGGTCCCAGGAACGACCAGCCTCTTCCTCCTCTAGCACCGCCATTGTTCTAATTTAAAATAAAATTGTAATGAATATTTGAATTTTATATTATTCAATTTTATTTTTACAATTTTCAATTTTATACAATTTTATTTGTTGAATTATTCCTTTTTTATATATAAAATGTATATTAATTATTCTGTATAATTTTATTTTTTAAAATATTTTTTAATTATCACAGATGAAATTACAGGCGAAATAAATCTGTTGGTATTTTCCAGAGATTCGTAAAATATTTATTGTATATGCCATAATCATCGACATCATTATTCCGTCGGTGATCTACCGATGGGAGTACGAACGAAATCATTTCGTCGGTATATTTCAGAGAGTTTGAAAAAAATTACAGCTTGTGCTACTATCACCGATGGAAATAAACTGACGGAATGATTCCGTCAGCATATTTCCAATGGGAATTTTTTTTTGGCTTGCATATTTCATCTGTAAAACAATCAGTTTTTATTTTTTGTATCGATAGAATTAGTGACAGATCATTGAATTATCGATGAATGTTTTTCTGACGGACGTATTCCATTGGGGAATTAGTCGGTAAAATTTACACCAATGGAATGGTAATCTTACGCTGACAGAAAAATTCCATCAGTAAAATTGTTAAATGTTGTATGTCTCTATGTGGATAATATGCTAATTTTAGGCAACAATAATCACATGATTAAGTCTATTAAGAAAATGTTAACTAACAATTTTGACATGAAAGACTTACGTGTTATACTAGGAATGTAAAATTCTAGAACATCTGATGGATTGGTGGTGTCCAAATCTTATTATATTGAGAGAATTCTTGACAAATTTTCTAAAAGTGATAATAGTACTGTTAAAACACCAATTGATATAAGTATACATATGTCTAGGAATAAAAGTAAGGGAATAAACCAATTGGAACATTCTTGAATAATTAGAAGTCTAATGTATGTTATGAATTGTACAAGGCTTGATATTGCGTACTCGATTAATAAACTGAGTAGATTTACTAGTAATCCAAGTATGGATCACCAGAAGGCAATAAAAAAGTACTTAAGGCACACCATGGACTATGGGCTACACTATACTAGTTACCCAGCAATACTAAAAGGATATAGTGATGCTAATTGGATACCTAACACTAAAGATTTAAAATCCACAAGTGGATATGTCCTCACAATTTATAGAGCAGTTGTGTCATGGAAATCCTCCATACAAATATGTATAGCTAGATCTATGATAAAATCAGATTTTATTGCTCTCGATAAAGCTAAAAAGAAAGCCCAATGGATTAAAAATTTCTTAGATGATATTCTATACTGGCCAAAACCAGTACCGCCTATTTATGTCCATTGTTATAGTCAGTCAGCAATTGAAAATGCACAAAGTACTATGTATGATGATAAGTCTAGACATATATGTCATAGGCATAATACAATTAAACACTTGCTCTCTAATGAAATTATTTCCATTAACTATGTAAAGTCAGGATAATATTGCAAATTCGTTATCCAAAAGTTTATTAAAAGATCATGTATAATTCAATGAGCTTAAAACCTTTAAAAGATAAAATAGTGTAATGATAGTAATCATACTTAATTTATTGGAGATCTCAAGATTTAGGTTTAAATGAAAAACTAGGTCATATAACATTCTCGGTAATACGAGGAAATTATTATTTCCAGGTTATTCATATGATGAAATAAGTGCTAGTTGTTCTTAAGTGTTTTATATTTTCATATACTCTTCATTTCCTAATATTTAAGTATTTTCTTCTCATTTTAAGTTCTATTTTTCCTCCCAAATCTAAAGTTTATGTTCATTTTGTAGAGAGATATTTTAGTTTTATATTCTTTGGTTCAAACACTACCAAAAAATGTCAAATACAAACGAAAATATTGATGAAAAAAACAATGTTAGTAAATTACACTAACATTTATCGATGAAAAATCTTGTTGATATTTCCGTTGATAATCACCAATGAAAAAACTTTCGTCGGTGAATACCGAAAGAATTATCAGTGGAATTCAAAGAATAAAAAAATTGGGCAAGTATTCTCTTGTTGATTTTATCGGCAAATCTGACGTTTCAATATTGTTAATTTATCATTGTTAATTTCTGTCAAGGGATTTGTCGATAACATTAAAGCTAAAACTAGCACCTCCCTCTTCCCCTTCCTCATTTCTTCTTCTTCTTCTTTTTTTCTCTCTGCTGAAAACATGAACCCCCATGTTGGTAATTTAAATGCCCTAAACTAAGGTGGTGGAGTTGGAATCTTGAGACGCATATTATAAACATCTTAGTTGCATAAGTGAAGAGCAATAAAGCCTTAAGAACAAAGGATTCATCCTTGACAACAATAAAAGTTTATTTACTTTAAAGTTCTTCAACAAGTACCCTTATTTGTTTTTAATTTAAACATATATATTTTTTTATTACTAGTATGCATACTAGAACTTTGAATTAATATCAATTGCAAGTTTGTTTATATGTCTAATATGCATGCTAGAATTCTATTCTTATTTTTATGCTGAAAGCATGTTTGTCATTAGTTGTCATTAATATCAATGTTTTACATGCTTATAGTTTTAAACACATATAAACTCTAGGCTTTTGTTGGACATATTTTATATAGCATATATTTGTGATGATAAACTAAATATATTTGCTCACTATTCTAATAGTACTTTCATATATAGATAGAAGGATACATCATAGAAAATACATATAAATTTGATTTTGTTTATAAATTACTTTTTGTGCCATCAATTTACTTGAATTATGAAAAAAAAATCATAAGAATGTCTTTTTTCTTTCTTTTATACGTGTGTGTAGCTTTTAAAGTGAATTTAGATTTGGATTTGGATTTGTATTCGTATTTTTTTATGATTTTATTGATTAAATACTATTAAATGAATTTGACTTCGTATTTTTTCTTATTAAATTTCATATTTATTATATTTTTGGTTCTCTGGATTTAAGTAAGTTTACTTTCAAATCAATTTTTCATATCTTAAAAATGAATAATATAAAAAGGATGTTAATAGAAAAACTATATATATATTGGGGGGGGGGGGGAATTTGAAGTTTATAAAATATAAATGTATTTTCCATTAGTTTTCCTAATCAAAGTAGACGAAATGACTCTATTGATAAATAGTGAAATAGGTATGGTGATTGATAAAAGAATAAGCCTTAGAAAAGGATTTGATAAGAACCCTCAACTTTAGAAGGTAAATGAAATTAACCCTATAAAAGACTCTTTATTATTAACCCTCAACTCTTGTTCTTCTAGTTTGCCTCGAAATGCCTTAAATAACCCTTGAGAAGTTAGTTTATTCTCTTCATTTGAGCTTTTAAAGATATACCAACCATAGGTATCTTACTATAAAATATCGATAATCATCTTCGAACAAAGCCAACATTTAAATATCATTTTGTTAATGTTATTGTTCATTTCAATTTAACTATCTAATCAAAAATTTATTGTTGTTTTCTCATTTATTTTTTATTTTAATTTTAACATTCATTCTTTCCATTGGTATTTTTATTTTGAATCTTTTTGTGAGATTTATTATTTTATCTA
>Ga0325411_1007974_pt1 | contig 11502 bp, 13 predicted proteins | sample PopdelMetagenome_13_FD_206181 | JGI IMG/M metagenome (GOLD analysis project Ga0325411, IMG submission 206181) | Populus deltoides microbial communities from Bellville, Georgia, United States - Xylem-PdIQD-R4 | ecosystem: Host-associated > Plants > Phyllosphere > Stem > Wood/Secondary xylem...
GGACCTTAATGTTGGATACTAACATGCTTTATATTTGTTATCTTGTTCACTTTTAATACTTTGCTTGTTAAATGGTTAATCTAGATTTATGTTGTATAACACTTGGTACAACAAATACTTGGCACTCTCATAGCCCATACTGTATGGTATAACCGACACCTGAGTTATGAAAGGAACTTGATTAGTTGTTAACATAAGTTATAATCGTGAATGCCTGACAACATTTACAAGTATTAACATTATTCAAATAAGATAACTAATGTAATCATGTTAACAATTTATAATCTGATTGGAACCTCCTTTGTGTGTGGTTTCCAATTGAATAAAAAGAGTTTATACTAAACTTATTTGAAATACCATTAGTGGATCCTCTAACCTTGACATTTGTTGTTATCATTGTTTAATCCTTACGTTAATCTTCCATCTCAAAGTTCTCATCAAATTCTTTTTCTTCTTCATTATCTTTATTATTATCATTATTAATAGTATTAGTAGTATAATTATTACTACTACTATTACTATTACTATTGCTATTGCTATTACTATTACTATTATTACTACTACTACTAGTATTATTATTATTATTATTGTTATTGTTATTGTTATTATTGTTACTATTGTTGTTGTATTATTATTGTTTATAATTTATACAATTAACCTCCCTGTGGTTCGACCCCGGTCTTGCCGGGTTATTTATTACTTCGACACTCCTGCACTTGGGAGAAGACATCAATCTTTTGGTTGTGTCACCAACCTCGCTTGAAACAGAATCTTAAAACTCCAAATATAGTCATTAATCTAAATAGAGGTCGGAATACGACCTCTGCTAGCAGATTTCGAAAGTCGCTAAAGCGACTATATAGACGCGTTAAAGGGTGAAAATATGGGTCCTTTCCCTTTAGGGAACATATGATATTATATCTTAGTTTTGAAAAGAAACAAGCCATGTTCGAAATGAAAATTTGTAATGATAACTATGATCGGACAAAGAATTACAATATTAATGGGTGAAGTTGGCATGGACTCGCATACATTTAGTGTCTGTTAGGATCCCAGGTAAGGGGATCATCATGCATGGACTAACATAAATTTAGTGTATATTAGGATCATGCATCAACGCCTATGGGGCATGGACTAACATACATTTAGTGTATGTTAAGATCCCAGGTAAGTGGATCACCATGCATCTACTAGCATACATTTAATGTATGTTAAGGTCCCGGGTAAAGGGATCACTAAGCATCGACGCCTATGAGGTGATGATGATACCGGTGAAATTGATATTGACAATGAGTTAGGCAGAAATAGTTGTGGTTGATCTTATGGAATCTTGAATGGAAGTTGAAAATGGAAGATCAAATGATTTTAGCAGTTGAATGAGAAAGAGTTCCAATGGAAACAAAAATGGAGAAGTGAATAGAATATGAATAAATGTTTGTCTTTTTAAATTGTTGGATATTTGTGTTACTATACTTATTGTGATATTCGTGTTGTCGCACGTCACCCACACGATGGCGTTCGGCGATTTTTGTTTGTTAGCTTGATTTGTTGGGAGTCGCCACCTAGTATTCGATTCAGGGTTACTAGGAAACCCAGATGTACTGGTCTTTGTCATAGATTCACGGGTAAGGGACTGGTTGTGGTTAGGAAAGGTATTAGCATTCTTAGCACACCCTACCTGTGGTAAGCTGCTTCATGATTTGATGTGATTTAAAAGATTTTGAAAGTTGTCCTGCCAATGATTTCATAAAAAAAAGAAGAAAAGTTCTCATCGGTAAGGATATTCTTATCTTATCGGGTAAAAAAAACCTAATTTCTCTAGTATCAATAAAAAAACAAAAAAAACTTTTCTATCTAATATCAAGAATACATATTACGTATAAGATTCTAATCCCGAATACCAAACAAAAAACATTTTTTGATATTTTTTGAAATATGAACCAAATTCAATGCAAATTAAAACATTTATTTTTTTCTTTTTAATTCTTTTTGTTTTTTTTTGCCCTTTTGATTTTATGATTCTAAAAGATACATAAAAAAATTACGAACACACACACATCCCTTTTCATTATGTTTTTTTTCCACACCCACATTTACATGTTACAAATCACCAAAATTCAAAATAAATCAAAAGAACTCATTAAATAATTCAAAAAAATTAAACAATTCAAAAATTACAAAATAGACCCTCAAAAAATCCATAACAGTGTTAGGAAACTTTCTGAATTGCATGCAATGCTGAGGAAGGTTTCTGAGTAGTTGAACAGTGGGTTCACGCGCCGCCGCAAGAAATTTTAGGTAGTAGGGTGGTCTGGAGCGGCTTCCTTCCCTCTTCCCTTCCCTACCGGCGGTGAACCGCCGTGACCTGCAACAACAAAAACGCAACAAGCAGTTGATTTTATCTTTTCCTTCTTTTAGATCTGATTATCCTCTGTTTTCTTTCTGCCTTTCAGTTTCTTTTTCTCTGCTGGTTGCAGGTCTTGTTGATGCTCCTGTCCGTGCTGTTGAAGCTGCGGTGGAGATGGGATGGTTGTCCGGTCAGGGGGGAGGAGAAACGGTGTCTGCGGTTGGAGGGGAGCTGCATCAAGGAAAGGAAAAGGGTGAGCCGGATGATAAGGAAAGTCTGTTGTCTAAGGGGAGAAGGAGAGCTGGGTCTCAGTTTGTGAGGGAGGAGCTCGACTGTTGCTGTGGTGGGCTCTGTTCGGTGGCCGGTTGCTGTGGATGAGACCAAAGGAGAAGAAGACGCTGCTATTGGCTTGTCTGGTGAGGGAGAAGAAGATGTGGTGGCTGTGGCTGTGGCTTGGAAAGGGAGATGTAATTAAGTTCTGTTGATGGCTAAGAAGAAGGAACCTGGAGCAGAGGGTTAGCGGAGTCTGAGAAGGGAAAAGGAAGGCTTGTGCGGGGAAGGGCAGCCGATGGGTCGATTGAGAGAGGAGAGTTCTGGTGATGGGGGCGGCTGTGTTTGGGAGAAGACGCTGGAAATGAGGGCTGTGTGTTGATGATCCGGGGGCGCGCAGCCGATTCTGGTTTCTTTTTGGCAGAGGGGTTATGAGCGGCTGCTTAGGTGAGGGGGGGAGAAAGAGTTATGGTTTTTAGGGTTTTTTTGTGTTTAGGGTTTTTTGTGGTTTCCCTTTATTTTGCAAAATTGCCCCCCTCCTTTTTATATGTTGCAGAGACTAGTATTTATAGGTAAAAATATTGCTAGGTTTTCAAACTTGGTCCCTCAACTTCTTTCTTTTTTTGTAAATTTGATTTTTCTTATTTTTTTGGATTTTTCTTATCAACATTGACTTAAATGAGGAAAATCAATGATTTTAAAATATAACGCGTTAAAAGTCGAACGTGTTCCAATGATCTTTGAAAATTTAAATTCTTTTGAGACGATGCTGAAAATGCTAAAAATGATGCAAATATATTAAACAATGTATTTTTTGGATTTTCATTGTTTTTTACTATTTTTTGATTTTTCAAAAATTTTATCAAAAAGGTGGATCAAAAATTGAGTAACAACAGATGCCCCCTCTTTACAATGCTTACGAAGCAAAACTCCTCAATCTTTTGCATATTAAGCTTTGTAAAGAAAACTTGTCTTCTTCTCATACTAACTTGTTGAATATCCACTCATTTAAAGACCTAACTTTTTTTTCTTTTTCTGTTTCTTTTTCTTTTCCTTCTCTTTTCTTTCTCTTATTTCTCTCTTATTTCTCTCTTTTTCTTTTTTGTTAACCTGAGATCTCATCTGGCGACCTCTTTTAGCCAAAACCAAAGAATGTGTGTAGCTCGGTCAACCTGAAATCCTATTTGGCGATTTGCTTTAACCAAAGCCACCTGAGATCCCATCTAGCGACATCTTTTAACCAAAACCAAAGAATATATGTAGCTCGGTCAACCTAAAATCTCATTTGGTGATTTCCTTTAACCAAAGCCACCTGAGATCCCTTATGGTGACCTCCTTTAACCAAAACCACAGAAATATGTGTAGCGCGGTCAACCTGAAATCCCATCTAGCGATTCCCTTTAACCAAAGCCACCTGAGATCCCATCTAGCGACATCTTTTAACTAAAACCAAAGAATATATGTAGCTCGGTCAACCTAAAATCTCATATGGTGATTTCCTTTAACCAAAGCCACCTGAGATCCCTTATGGCGACCTCCTTTAACCAAAACCAAAGAAATGTGTGTAGATTGATCAACCTGAAATCCCATATGGCGATTCCCTTTAATCAAAGCTACATAAGATCCCTTCTGGTGACCTCCTTTAACCAAAACCAAAGAATGGGTGTAGGTTGGTCAACCTGAAATCCCATCTGGCGATTCCCTTTAACCAAAGCTACCTGAGATCCCTTATGGCGACCTCCTTTAACCAGAACCAAAGAAAATGTGTAAAAGGTGGTCTCATTGTAATGGGTGACCTACCCAGGTGGAAAGAATATGAAAAGCGATCTCGTTGTAATGAGTGACCTACCCAGATGGAAAGAATGTGAAGTGCGGTCTCCTTGTAATGGAAAGAACATGTCCTTATTAACCATTGATCCTTCTGATCCTTTTTTTATTCATGCATCAGATCATCCAAGCATGACTCTTGTTCCAAAAGTTCTTGATGGAACCAATTATGCCATGTGGAGACATTCCATGCTAATAAATCTCAACGCCAAAAACAAGTTGGGATTCATCAAAGGAACCATACTTATACCAGGTGAATCTGATCCTAAATACATGTTATGGCAACGATGCAATGATATGGTTCTCTCTTGGATTCTTAACTCCTTAAACCAAGAGCTTGCCAATAGTGTTCTCTATGCTGAAACCCCTTCTGAAATCTGGTTGGATCTACAAGAACAATTCTCACAAGGTAATTTTTCTCATTATTATCAAGTTTAGCGTTCCATAGTAGAATTGCAGCAAAATCAGGATTTCATCTTCACATATTACACCAAGATAAAAATGTTATGGGATGAATTAGAAATGACCAGTCCAGCCATTCAATGCACATGTGGTGGAATGAAACAACTGTCAAACAATGAAGAAGAGATGAGACTTGGTCAGTTTCTTATGGGATTAAATGAGAACTATTCAGCTATTAGAGGGCAAATCATGCTCATGCAACCTTTACCAACTGTTAAGAAAGCATATTCACTCTTGTGTAAGGAAAAAAAGCAAAGAGGAGTGGTTGAGCACAAAGTTAATGAACAGGTTCATGCCATGAATGTAAAAAGATCAGGTTCTACTTCACAACGACAAGACTTCTCTTAAAATTGGATGCCTGGCTCATCAACTGTACAAGGATCAAAGAAATGACTTCACTGCACCTACTATGATGGAACTACACATACAGTGAAGAGATGTTTTTATTTGATTGGATTTCCCACCGCTCACGCTCTTCATGGCAAGAATGTGCAGCCTCGCAATCAAGCTCAAAAAGCTGCTGCAAATCAAACAGGAATTGAATCATTTCACACCAACATCAAGTCTATTCAAACCTCTGATCAGCCTCTTCAATTCACTCCTGAAGAATTTTCACAAATCAAAGCTTTCTTTCAAGCCGAAAAATCCACTATATCTGCAAATTATACAGGTAATACCACTCCATTTTGCTTATCATCCATGACTCAAAATTCTGAGGCTTTACAATGGATCATTGACAGTAGTGACACTAACCATATAGCCACTTCAGTTATTGATAAAGCCACTGTTCCTATGTTCTCTCAAGTCACCTTGCCAAATGGTTCCTATGCAAAAATTACAAGTGTTGGCTCTGCACATGTTACCAACAACCTACATGTCCATGATGTTCTTTGTGCACCCTCATTTCATGTGAATCTGCTTTCAGTCAGCCAACTCACATCTGCTCTTAATTGTTCTGTTCATTTTTTTCCCACTTTCTGTATATTGCAAGACCTAGCTACGAAGAGGATGATTGGCCTGGGGAAGCAGAGTAAAGGACTATACTACCTTATGCCACAATCAGAATCACATTCATCTTCAACAAAATCATATCAAGTCTCTTTTCTATCAGGAACTGTTTGGCATAACAGATTAGGACATCCATCAAAATTACCCTCTCAGTTTCTGTCAAAAATAATTCCATCTTTTGTTTATGATTCGCAACATTCATGTGAAGTTTGTCCTTTGGCAAAACAAACCAGGTTATCCTTTCCCATAAGCTCTATTCAAAGTACTAAATTTTTTGAGCTTATACACTGTGATATTTGGGGTCCACAAAAGATTGAAACACATTCTGGTGCACATTATTTTTTACTATTATGGATGACTACACTTGTTTTACCTGGATTTTTCTTATGAAATTCAAATCTGAAACACAAGGGTTGTTAAAATTATTCATCACTTTTGTCAACACTCAATTTAACTGTCAAGTTAAAAGTATACGAAGTGATAATGGGCTGGAATTTATCTCCTTAAAGCCATTCCTTTCCACTCATGGCATTTTACTCCAAAATTCATGTTCTTACACACCTCAACAAAATGGTGTCGTAGAACGAAAACACAGACACCTACTCAATGTTGGTTGTGCCTTGAGATTCCAAGCAAATTTACCATTACAATTTTGGGGAGAGAGCTGGCTCACTGCCACTTATCTCATAAATCGTCTTCCCACCCCAGTTTTGAATCACAAGTCACCATATGAACTCCTATATGGAAAACCACCCATATATACACATCTTCGTGCTTTTGGTTGTCTCTGTTATGCCACCAACTTACAACTATTGACCAAATTTTCACCATGAGCTCGTCAATGTATTTTTGTTGGATACCTTTCTTATCAAAAAGCATATCGTGTTTATGATCTTACCACTCAACAGTTTTTCACTAGTCGAGATGTTATTTTTCATGAAAACACATTTCCTTTCTTAAATCACACTTTAGTCGATTCCTCTCAACAACCATCTCTGCCCACCATACTTCCTGATCCTAATGACAGCTCAATTCCACAACCATTAATTTTTTCTCCTTCACCAACCGAGACCCCTGCCACTCCATTATCTTTATCTGCCTCTAAAGACTCTCCATCATCACCATCATCCAATCCCACACAGTCTTCTCCTTCTCTAAAACCAAACACACCTACTCCTATTCTACGTCGCAATGATCGGCGACAACAAACTTCTATTCTACTCTGTGATTTTCATTGTGGTCAAGTTGGTATGTCACAACTCTTTTCATCCATAATCAAGTCAGCCTCTTCACGGTCAGGTACTCAATATTCATTATCAAACTTTATTTCCTACCAGTCGTTATCTCCTTCTCATCAGATATTTATTAATAACATTACTAGCACTCTTGAACCAACAACATATGAGCAGGCAATTAGTGATCCTAAGTGGTGTGAAGCAATGAGAACTGAGCTCACTGCACTTGAAAATCAGAAGACATGGTCTCTGGTTTCATTACCACCACATTGTCATCCCATAGGCAGCAAATAGGTTTTCAGAATCACATACAAATCTAATGGAACAGTGGAACGGTATAAAGCACGGTTAGTAGCTAAGGGATTCAATCAATAAGAAGGCTTGGACTATCATGAAACTTTTGCTCCAGTTGCAAAGTTAACTACAGTTCGTTGTCTTCTTGCCCTGGCAGCAGTCCGTAATTGGCCTCTCTTCCAGATGGACATCAATAATGCCTTCCTCCATGGTGATTTACATGAGGAAGTTTATATGACTCCACCACTAGCACTTTGCCGAAAAGGGGAGAAGGTTGTATGTTAGCTTCATAAGTCCTTGTATGGACTCGAACAAGCGCCGAGAAACTGGTTTGCTAAATTCTCAGAAGCATTAAAACAGCTGGGTTCTCTCAATCACACTCAGATCATTCTTTCTTTATGCAAGAAATAGGTTCTACTCTAACCATTGTTCTTATCTACGTAGATGATATAATCATTACTAGGAACAATGACAGTGCTATTCAAAATATCAAGCTGTTTCTTCAAAAACAATTCCACATTAAAGATCTAGGTAAGCTGAAGTATTTTCTCGAACTGGAAGTGGCAAGATCAAAAGCTGGAATAGTTATATCTCAGTGAAGATACACACTAGAAATTATGGACGATGTTGGATTTCTTGGAGCTAAACCTATTGATTTTCCTATGGAACAAAATCTAAGGCTCACTAATGACCAAGGTGAGATATTGAATGATGCTTCACACTACAAAAGATTGATAGGGCGATTAATCTATCTTACAATTACTAAACCAGATATCATGTATTCTGTCAACATCTTAAGCCAATTTATGCATGCACCGAGAAAACCTCATTGGAATGCTGCTCTTCGTGTAGTAAGATACGTAAAGAACAACCCAGGTAACGGCTTATTATTCTCTTCCAGCAGCTATCTGCAATTAAGAGCTTACTGTGATGCGAATTGGGCAAATTATCATATGACAAAAAGATCTACATCGGGTTACTATGTATTTCTTAGAGATTCTCTCATCTCGTAGAAGATAAGAAAACAGAAAATAGTCTCCAGGTCATCTGCCGAAGCTGAGTACAGGCCCATGGTTGCCGCAACATGTGAACTCACCTGGCTTAGATACCTATTTAAGGATCTACAGGTGCACTTAAAACCAATCACTTTATTCTGTGACAATCAATCATCACTTCATATTGCTGCAAATCCGGTCTATCATGAACGTACAAAGCATATCGAAATTGATTGCCATGTTGTGAGAGAAAAGATTCAAGCAGGTCAAAGCGTTATGAAATTCGTTCCCTCCTATCTTCAACTAGCAAATATATTCACTAAGGCATTAGAGGGAGACAATTTTAAGAAATTAACAGGCAAGTTGAACATTCTCAATATTCATGCTCCAACTTGAAGGGGAGTGTTGAAAAGATAAGTAGAAGTTGATCTTCAACAGTTAAAGTTAATCTGCTGCTAATGTTGATCTACTATTGAAGATTATCTACTTGCTGTTGATGTTGATCTACTGTTGAAGATTATCCTCTGGAACTAAGGTTGTGTAGATGAACTGATTGAATTGGACTCAATCACTTGCAGCTTCTATATTCTAGCTACGTACTTGTATATATATTCTCATTGTAAACTCTGTAGAATACAATTGAATGGAATACAACCTCTATCAATTATTCTTCCCATCGTTCCTTTATCTTGTTTTCAAGTAGTACTGCAAAGAAAGCAAGAAAGCTGAAAGGAAATTCAGTGTAGTTTCCTGAAGGAGAATTAACCACTTCAGACACATCAACACACTCTTTGTTCCACTCATTAGTGCCACCAAACCCATCTTTGCTTGATTCTTGTAATGTTTTGAATTAAAAGAGTTAGGAAAATACAATAAAGCTCTTGAAGGCTTAAAAGTTGGAATAAATGAATGAGGGGTATAGTAGTAATTGAATAAAAAGATGATAAATATAAATAGGAAGAAGAAAAAAAAAGGAGATCTGAATATTTGAGAGAGCAAACCGTGAGAGAGAAGGGAGAAAGAAGAAGAAGAAGAAGAAGAGAAAAGAGGGAAATTAGAAGGGAAAAAGAAAGGAGTTGAAGGAAATAAGTTTAAAGGTAAGATTATGTATAAATATGTGTTAATTAAGCTTTAATTTCAGTTTTGATGAATGTTAGGGTTTTGAAAATTTTGTGTTTTGGGTTTAATTGATGAATTAAATTGAAGGTTATGGGTTAATTGTTTTGGGTATTTGATTATTTGGTTGATATTAAGAGATTGAATTGAAAGATGATGATTTTGAGTTATGATTTTTGTTTGAATGGTGAATTTGTGTTAGAAATTTGGAGAGGACAGTAGGTTTCTGTTAAAATTCTGGGTTGGAGGTTGAAGATGACAAAATTTCGGTTTGGTCCCTCAATTTTGGAAAATTACAGTTTAGTCCCCAAACTTTGGAAAATTTGCAGAATGGTCCCTGGAGCCTATTCCAAGATTCTGGACAGAATGAAATATGAATTATGGGCAGAATTACTGTATCGTTATGAAATTTTAACACTTTCAATTTAGTCCTTCAATTTGACAAAAATTACAATTTGACCCTAAAAATTTGGTAAAATTCCAGAATGGTCCCTGGAGTATAATGAGATATTCTGGACAGAATTAAGGATTAATTATGGTCAGAATTTCAGTATAGTAATGGATTTATGACAATTTCAGTTTGGTCCTTCAATTTGACAAAAGTTGCAATTTGATCCTTAAAAATATGTTAAATTACAGATTAGTCCCCAGATGTAATATTAACTTTTTCAGATTGGTTTGATGAATAATTGAGGGTTGTTTAGTGAATTATTACCAATTTTATTATTTGTTTTATTATGGATTAGATTTCGGAAAAACCATTAAATGTTGGGTTTTTAGGAAAAATAACTAGTTAGTTCAAAAACATATAGGGTTATGGAATACACCCTTAGATAAGTGTATTAAATAGGTTATATATTCTTTTGAGTCATTCTTGAATATGTCTCATTTGTATTCAGATAATCCTGATATTCTACCGGCGGGACGTCAGTAGGATTTCCTTCGGTATCAGCTTTGAGTTTTGTTGCTTTTGAGTCAGGTGAGTGGATAATTTTTCATATGCATGAGAAATATTATAAATATTTGATTTGTTAATATGAATTAGATCATGCTTCTTGATAATATATATGTTGATTATTATCCTTGTTATGATAAAGCATGATCAATTGTTGAATCTGAATTCTTGATGTGAGCCAGTATATATATTCTGAATTGACTTTTGAATTGATAGCTCCTCATTTGATTGATGTCATGAGTTGAGCTTTGAGATATGAATATGTCTGTTTGATTATGATTATGAACCTATGGTATGTCAGTCAGACTACCCATGCTAACAGGGTAGTGTTAGTCTTTGTGCACATCGTATCTGAACCCTAGTTGGTCGGGGGAGTCACTAACCTGTGTGGACTGATCACCCCACAGTACGGAGCTTCATGCTCATTGCATTTTGATTTTCTAACGAATTTTACCATATGATATTCTTGTTATGGCCTATTTGAGAAACCTTCCTATAAGAACCTAGAGCCATACTTGTATATATATTTCTCATTGCTGTATTACCTCGTGTGTGTGTGTATTGAACGTTAACTACTCATTGAGTTATTGAACTCACCCTCTCATTATTATTCTTTTCAGGATTATAGCTTGATAGCAGGTTACTTTTGTTGGACCTTCCGAACCTGCTTTTTGGTTGTAATTTGCACCTTCCTTTTATGTCAAGTTAGTGCTCCAAAACTATGAATTATATTAACTTTTGTATTAAGATAATTCAATTGTATTATGAAGTTGATTTTTTTATTAATGCTGCGTTGAACTCTGATTAAGTTAGGATAAGTTTATGTGTAAGTTTGGGTTCGCATAGGTATGAAACCTTGGAGGGGAACTGATTAGTACTTAAAAGTGCATTTTTATCAAGGTTTTATATCATCATTTTGCACTTGAAGTATTAATAACTCCTTAACTAGAGCATGTTTTATAATAATAGATCTGATAATATAAGATAGCTTTA
>Ga0325411_1007977_pt1 | contig 11501 bp, 8 predicted proteins | sample PopdelMetagenome_13_FD_206181 | JGI IMG/M metagenome (GOLD analysis project Ga0325411, IMG submission 206181) | Populus deltoides microbial communities from Bellville, Georgia, United States - Xylem-PdIQD-R4 | ecosystem: Host-associated > Plants > Phyllosphere > Stem > Wood/Secondary xylem...
AAGAGAAGCACAGCAACAATAGAAAACAATGATCAAAGTCACAACAGTCAGTTTGTTGTTGATTTCATATCCAAAGCATTAGACTTGGTAATCTTTTTCCAGGTACAAATTAATCCAAAGGAAAACACAGCAAAAATTGTTTGTGAGTTTGGAAGGAATAATTAATCAAGTGAAAACCATATATATTATTTAATAAAATTACATGAGGCCTGTTCATTTCCAACTGTCTCTGGCAATTGTTTTTCATAAAAACATGATATATTGTCATAGATTCACCCACCCAATTTTCCAGGCAATCCAAAAGATCAGCTAGTGTACACTGTCAAATTTACAGCAGCTCTGCTGTAAGAAGGAAGATATGCATAAAAGAAGCAAACAATGTTCAAGACATCTAAGGCAATCTCAGTTCGTTATTGTCAAAGAAAAAGATAGCAAAGATTTTTTGTGATTTAGGAAGGAGAAACTTCCATCGTTCCCATTAACCACAAGATTTGACTCGTAACAAATCCAGCAACCACATTTATATAGGCCTCTTGATGCTGAATTATGTTCATTTTCCACAGTGAAAAAACCTGGAGAGCCACATTGCAAGAGGGCCAGTCAGCGATCATTAAAGGCAAAACAAAGATCTAGATCCAAGTCAAGCAGTTGTCTTCCCAAACACATGTATAACAATTCAATCCCCACACACAACGATTTCTTAATTTTGATCTCTCATACATAAAAATAAAGACCAAAGCATGAGATTGTAAAGAAAAACAGTGGAAAAGACAGCTTTGTAAAAGAGATAAGGTTAGAAAATAATGCATTTCTCAATCAATATATAAGCACAGATGGATATAAAAGGTGTGAAAGGGCAACCCACCGATGAAAAGAGCAGTTTTTCTAAGTTCTTGATGAGACTCTAAACCGAAGAGAGGGAGTTGTAAAGCTTGATAACAAATCAGAGTTATTTTAATAAATGAAATAAGGTAAAAATAAAACCAAGAAGGTATAAAAACATATAGAAAGTAAACAAAAAAATTAAATGAGTTGAAACCTGATGAGGTTTTAAAAATCCAACTAGTTTAGAAATAGGTTTCCGGATTGGATAATCGGTTAATTAATTGGTCCTAGTAATTTTATCCATTCTCCCTGGCTAAAGTAGTTGATAGCTTATAAATTTGGTGCTTGGTGTGCTAAGGTGACTTATGGTTAGTACCTGTAAAATGTCTTTTTTAGTGGAAATGGAGAACTCTCTGATGCTTAAATAAATATCTTTTTAGAGAGAGAAAATACAAGAATATTCTAGAGAGAGATGATTTGAAAATATATATGCATCATTCTCTATGTTTGATGGGAATATCTTAAATAAATATATTAATATTTGATGAGAATATAATGGTTCTTTGAAGAACTTTTATACACCTAAAAAAATATAATCTTACCCTGATGACATTTAATAAAAGATAAATATCCTTCACATCTATATTAATGTCTAACAGGAATATGGTGGGTCTTTAGAGGACTTTTATATATCTAAAAGATGTAGGGAAATTAGGGTCCAAGACGTTAGACACACTACCAAAAAATCGATAAATACAATGAAAATACCAAGAGAATATTTTCGTTGGTAAATTGCAGACGGATTTTACTGACAGAAATATTTTCTTGATATTTACCGAGGGAATGACAGTGAGAAAATAATAATTAAAACAAAGCAAAAAAAATGATGACGTGTCATTTTTACCAACAGAATTACCGACGAATTTATTTCGTCAGTAAAATCGTTGGTAAACTGTGAACACTATTCATCATGTTAATTACAAAGAGAATCACCGACGGAACATTCAGTCGGTATTTTACAGAGAGCTCTGGAACTATTCACTCCCCAATTGCACTATTAATTACTGTTCTTTACAGAAAAAATCACCGACGAATTGAAAAGTCGTCGGTGTTATTTGGTGGTTTTCTGAAAAATTTAAATTAAATTAAAAATTTAAATTAAATATTATAGACGGAATCACCGACGGATTGAAAAGTCGTCGGTGATATTTGGCAGTTTCTGAAATTTTTTGATTAAATTCAAAATTTAAATTAAATACTACAAATGAAATCACCGACAAAATGATTAAAAATATTAATATTTAATTATCCATCAGTAAAACCGTTGGTAAAATGCCCTAATAAAAAGCCTAGAATCCCTAATTTCACAACAGACCCGTCTCTTTTCTTCTTCTTCTTCTTCTCTTCCCTCCTCAACTCTTTCTCTTCTCCTCCATGCTCATGTATGTCTTCTTCTTCTTCTTCTTCTTCTTCTTCTTCTTCTCTTCTCTCAACAACTCCTTCTCTTGTTCTCCATGCTTAGGTATGTCTTCTTCTCCTTTCTTATTTTTTCTTCTTAGTTTTTTTTAATTAGTACACTTTACAAATTTGTTTATTTTTCTCTTCTTAGCTTCACTTGTAACTACATTAAGGTAAAAAACAATTCTTCTTTTTTCATGTTTTTTTCACTATATTTGTTTTTTATTTTATTTCTAATTGTTTTTGTTCTTAATAATTGTATGGATGTTGTTGTAGGATTTTTTTTTCATATGAGATCAATTTTTAGTTAATTTATTAATAGGATTTTTAAATTTTTTTAGTTGAATTTATTTTTTCGTGTTATTTATTTGTTGCAAATTTTTATGAGTTGATTTTATTCTTCTTTTTCCAAGCATTTTTAGTATTATAGAGTGTTGATTAATATTAATTTAATTATTTTATATTTTTGTAAAATATTTATTTTTTAAAATAGTTTTAAATAATTACCGATGGAATTACTCACGGTTTGGTTCCGAGGGAATTACCAACGGAATAAAATATTTTTTTTTGCTTGCCTTTTCCATCAGTAAATCCATCGGTAATAATATTTTTTTATTACCAATGGACTTACCGACGGATAAAAAATTACCGATGAAAGATTCACCGACGGAGACTTTTCGTCGGTGATTTCATCGGTAATTTTTTTACCAACAGAATGGTAGTGCAAATACTGACGGAAAATTCCGTCGGTAAATCTAAAGATTGTGGTAGTGATATAGCTAAGTCCATAGAGGATGAGTTCTTCCTCGAGGTTAGACTTAAATAAGGATTTTCATTTTCTTGGACGTGCTAAGGGAGGATGATTATTTTCTTAGTCGTGCCCAAATAAGGATGGTCGTTACCTTGGACTTGACTAATTGGCAAGTCCAAATGCCTTGGGTTTGACATGTTTGCTAGACTCGCGTTGTCTTGGACTTGGTTGACTGCTAGGTCCAAATGCCTTAGGTCTGACATGTTTGCCAGACCCATATTACCTCATTCCCTTAGAAGTGCAAATAAAGGATGGTCATTCCCTAGGGCATGCCCTAGGAATGATGATCATTCTCTTAGGTGTGCCCAAGAGAGGATGATCGTTATCTTTGACTTGACAAGGATTTTGGGTCTAACATGTTTGCTAGACATGCGTTACCTTGGACTTGGCTAATTGCCAAGTCCAAGAATTTTGGGTTTGACATATTTGCTAAACTCGTATTATCTAGGATTTAACTAGCTGCCAAGTTCAAGTGCCTCGGGTCTAGCATGTTTACCAGACCCACACCCACATTACCTTATTCCATTGGGCGTGTTAAGGGAAGATGGTCATTACCTTGAAAATTCTAAGGGAAGATGCACATTCCCAAGGTAGTGCCAGGGGTTTGGCATACTGTCAAGTCTAGCGTGCCTCAATAGTATCTGGGTGTGGCACTAGCCAGACCCAGCCGTGATTGGGATTGCGTGTGGCATGATGGGTTTGGCTGCCAAGCCCAATCACGGCTCTGGCTAGTGCCAAACCCGTTATTCTCGGGGCTTAGCACACTACCAATTCCAAGGTATATATAAAAATAATAAGAAATAAACATTAAGTAAATCTAACTAAAACTAATGTCCCAATCAGCCTAAGCAAAAATCTAACATGAAAAGCATAAAAAAAGAAGCTATTCTAATAGGAATAACAAACTAAACGTAACCAAAATTGAATGAGAGACTTATCTTGTAGAAATCAAACGAAAACTATAGAGGAGCCAGAGAGAAAAGGCAAAAATAAATAAATAGCTCATCCCTAGGGAAACAAACATCCGATCATGCATATCAACCACCACACCCCTAGTGAACAAGGAAAATCCTAGCACATTGCAAGTCGTGTGTGTATTTAATGCATAATGATGGAACACCTTACTCACTTATGAAGAAGAAGGCCTACCACACACCTAGAAGGCAATCATAATCAAGCCATACTATCCTAGCCCCATAAAAAATAAATAAAACAAAATAGATGCATCAATCTCAAAAAAATCACTCTTTGAAGCCTAATCCTTGGTTCACCTCAACCCAAACATGCATTATACCAAACTGATCATAACATACCTAAAAATAATACCTAGCCTAAAAATAATGCATGTTCGCACAAAAGAGAGAGGTAAGAATCATATGGAAACAATGATAAACACTATGTGAATTCATAGTGAATTCACTCATAATCCATTATGTTTAACTAAGGATTTTTAGTTTTTTATTAATAATAATTTTGTTTATATATTTTTAGTTTTTTCTTCACATTTTCTTTTGGTTTTGAGCAAGCAAAAAAATAAAATAAAATAAAATAAAATCGAGTATGATTTGAAAATTAAAAAACTAATAATAATAAGAAGAAAAAAAATACAAGAAAACATATATAGGTTATTTTTTCAATTTGATTCTATTTCCATAGAAGTCCAAGAATATTCACGTACTCAAACCAAACTCTAGGTGTTTGTTTTAAATCATATAAAGCCTTTCTGAGTTTGAAAACATGATCAGATGAAAGTTTTCAAAACCTTGAGATTGCTCAACATACACCCCTTCTTTGATGAAACCATTTAAAAATACACTCTTAACATCCATTTAAAATAGTGTAAAATTAGCATGGCATGCAAAAGCTAAAAACATTCTTATTGATTCTAATCTAGCCACCAATGCAAAGGTTTCTTCATAATCAATACCTTCTAATTGATTATAGTTTTTAGTAACTAGTCTAGCTTTGTTTTCTAATTATGGTCTCATGCTCATCAACTTTGTTCCTAAAAATCCATTTTGTTCCTATAATACATTGATTTTTAGGTTTAGGGACTAGTTCTCACACTTCATTCCTTTGAGATTGATTTAGCTTATCTTACATGGCTAAAATCCAGTTTGCATCATTTTCAGTTTTTGGAAAGGATTTGGGATCTATATGAGAAAAAAAAAGTACAATTCTCACTAATATTTCTAAGAGATGCTTTAGTCTTAGTACCTTTAAAGGGATTACTGATAACTAAATCAAGAGGATGAAAGCTTATATACCTTACATCCTATGGTGGCACAAACGAGTTACTTACAATCTTTTATTGATTGCTTGTGCTTTGTTAGTCTTTGTCCATTTCTTCATTGTTAGCCTTCATGAAGATCTTATCATTAAGACTTAAATATTAAAAATTTTCATTAATGTCATCTAAAATCTCAACAATTTTGTCTTTCTGAGTTTCCTCAAATGTGACATACATGGATTTCTTAAGATAGGGTGTTTTATTATTATATACTATATAAGCCTTGCTAGAGGAGGAATAACCAAGAAAAATATCAATACTGAATTTTGAATTAAACTTATCCAAATTATCTTTGGTGTTAAGAATAAAATATTTTTAACCAAAAACTTTGAAATATGATATGCCGGGTTTCCCACCTCTCTACAGCTCATGATGAGTCTCTTTCAACTCTGGTCCCAATGAAACACAATTTAAAGCATAACAAGATGTGTTTATAGCTTCCGTCAAAAAATGTTTAGGGGTATCAAATTCATTTAACACTGTTTTTGTCACTTCTTAAAGGGATCAATTTTTCCTTTCCACAACCCCATTTTGGGGAGTTCTAGGTGTTGAAAAGTTATGGTGGTATCCCTTTTTTTTTCCCATAAAATGTTTCAAATAAATCACTTATAAATTTACCACCATGATCACTCTTTAAGTTTATGATTGAAAGCCATTATCATTTTCAACTTTTTTTTGAAAACTTTACAAATTTATAAATAGTTTCATCTTTTGATTTTAGAAACAAAATCCATATATATCTTGTAAAGTCATCCACAATTACAAATACATATCTATTACCATTTATGTTTCTAACTCTAGTTGGTCCAAATAGATCTATGTGTAACAATTCTAAAGGTCTTTCGGTAGAAATGTGATTTTTGCTCTTAAAAAATGTTTTTACTTGTTTACCTATTGAACAAGCAGTACATAACTTTTTCTTTTTGAATGCAATATAAGGGAGACCTTTAACAAGTTCATTTTTTATAAGTTTAGAAAAAATATCCATGCTTATATGACCTAGTCTTCTATGCCAATGAAAACTATCATTAATGCTAGCAACAAGACAACTTTTTATCCTCATGCATGCATCAATCTTAATCTTATAGACATTTCTTTCTTTTTTATCACCAATAAATAGAACTTTATCATTTTCAAGGATTAAGCAATACGCTTGGTAAAATATAATTTTGTAGCATTTATCACACAATTAACTAATACTTAGTAAATTATATTTTAGACTATTTACAAGAAACACCTTTTCTATTAAGAGAGAGGACTTACTCCAATATTGTCTACTCCAATAATCTTTCTTTTTGAGTTGTCTTTAAAGGTGACTTTTCCACCATTGATCTTAGTAATGTTTGAGAACAATGAATCATCTTCGGTCATGTGTCTAGAGCAAATCCTATCCAAGAAACACTACCTATATTTCCTTGATTCCTACACATACAAAACCAAGATGAGGTTTTTGGTGCCCATACCTTCTTATGTCCTTTATGGTTAGTGGTGGTTCCTTTTGAAACCTAAGTCATATTACTAATTTTGTCTTTCTTCATAGGACATGCATAAATCAAGTGACCAATGCTTCTACAATAATTACATGTTTGGTTTGTTTCATATGATTGTTTGCCATTAATGAACTAATTTTTTAAATATTGTTTATTCTTCTCAGGTTGATAGCCTAAACCTTTTTTTGTTGAAAACACATATTTGACTAGCAAGTATGGTTTTTAAGATTTTAGAACCTTGAGTGAATTTAGCTATAGTAGTGTTCAACTTATTAACCTTTTCCTTTAAAGCCTTGTTTTTATTTTTAAGTTGGTTCATCTTATTGCAATCATCAACTACAATGCATGTTTTCTTTTACAAAGTATCTTTCTTAACAAGTAAACATGCATGGTTCTTTTTCAATATGCTATACTTGGAACCTAACTTCTTGTATTCATCATACAATGTCTTAAATGCATCATGCAATTCATTATAAAAGAGATCAGATTCATCATTTGAAGATATTACCTCATTTTCTCTTTCAATTGCCATAAAACATATGTTTACAACATGCTCTTTATCATCAATTGAGCTAAAGTTTGAGTTATTACTCCATATTGCTTTCATTACTTGTTTATGATGAGGGTTCTTCTTTTTATTTTGAAAGAAAGGGCAATCAACCTTTATGTGTCCCGTCTTATTGCACTTATAGCCTCTAAGTGCTTCCTTGTTAGATTCTTTCTTATTTTCATTATTCTTGAAGCTTGAGAACTTTTTGTTCCCTTCTTTTTTCTTAAGGAATTTCATAATTGTCTTGTGATAAGTGCAATGTCCTCATCCATTTCATCATCATCATGGTGTATGATTTTGAATGCCAAATTCTTCTTTGGCTTCTCTTCTAAAACTTACTTTTCTATGTTGATTTCATAAGTCATAAGTGGTTTGATGATTTCTTCCAATGAAAGTTTGGTGAGGTCCTTAGTTTCTTGAATTGTTGTCACCTTTGCTTCTCAAGTCTTTGGCAAAGACCTATGAATTTTTATCACGATACCAGTATTAGTATAAGTCCTCCTAGAGCATCCAAATTATTAGTGATAATTGTCATTCTAGTAAACATACTAGTTATGAATTTATTTGGAAGCATTTTAAATAATTCATATTGATGCACTAAGATGTCAAATTTTTTATTCATTTACTTGATTTGTTCTTTCATGTGTTATCTCTAATGCATGCCATATATCTCTAGCATTCTTGCATGATGTGGTCCTATTGAATTCACTTATACTCAATGCACAACACTTAGTATTCATAGTTTTAGCTTCCATAGATAATAACTTCTTATCACCATTGGTATACTCACTTCTAGGTTTAAGAATCATTATATTATTTTCAATTTTAGTAGGCTTGTGATGTCTATTTTCAATAGATAGCCATAAATCATAATCAATGAATTGAAGATATATAATCATCCTAACTTTCCAATAAGCATAATCATTACCATCAAAGAAAGATGGCCTAGAGGTTGATAATCTTTTCACCACTTGAATAAATATATATCCTCTTCAAGATTTTTCACCTTGGTGATGTATTTCACCAATGACTAAGAGTTTTTCACTTAAACTATTGAATGATTACAATTTGTTTGAAATATAATAATACTCTCTCAAAGAGTAATACAATTAAAGCTTATATCTCTATAGGTCACTTAATACACTTAGAATGTATGAAGATGTTTAAGTGTAATGAGTGTGAGAATTTATACTTGTGTTCAAGAATATGAAGGTTTTAATGCATAAATATGAGTATAATTTAGGATTGATGATTTAAGGTTATTTTTGCTCTTAAAATAGCTTGTGTGTGTGTGTGTGTTTCTAGCAAATACTAGCTGTTCTATAGCCGTTATTGTTTCTCTGACAGATAAAATAATCGATTGGTTTAGATTAATCAAGTTAATCATTCGACTAGTTCTTGCAAATTCTCTAGTACTCATCCTAGATGAATAAAGAATCCATCGATTCTATCGGTATGACAAGTCAACTAGTGAAAGATAATACTTATAGCTAAAAAAAGAAGAAGTGAATAATTAAAATCCCATCACCACTGTCTTACTCGAAAGGGGGAAAAGCAAGACAGCTATATGCGTGCAATATTACCATTTGAGTGTCAAAATGGCTTAGGATGAAAGCAAAGGAATCACTATCAAAGAGCAACATGACTGGGCGGCAAAAACCCACGATGATCACACAAACAACCCAGCTCTAGCTAGGATAATCCACGTATATAAAAACAAATTATTCCACATATAAATGAAAGAAAAAACAATAATATATATAAATTATAAGAGAATAATGAATGTGGGATCCAACTTGAGGTGTCACGTCTAGATTTTGGGGCGCCTATCTTTCTCTCAATTCGATGTCGTATTGTTAATTTTATAAGATATATATATATATATATATATATATATATATATATATATATATATATATATATGTGAAGAAGCTGCCAATACATGCACCATCCATACAAAAAGGTGCTGATGTTGATGAGTTAAAAGAATACAAATTATTTTGAAAGAGAGAAACATAAATAAATAAAAAGGTCTTTCATGCCTCGCCACAAACCGAGGAAGGGCAGAAAGAAAAGAAAAAGGAAAAAGGAAAAAGGATGCTCCTTGCCTGTCTATAAAGCAATACCACTCAATACCTACCTCCTGTGCTTATCTCTCCATACATCCTTGTCTCGATTTTGTCTTTAAACTTGTGTTGATTCTTGCTCTTGCTGCTGTCATCAAATTATACTAGAGTTATACATACATACATACATACATACATACATATATATATATATATATATATATATATATATATAGAGGAATGAATTATATATTAATATTGAATAATTAAGTAATATTTTTCTCAACTATTATATTAGTAACAATTGGTTCTTTAACCAGTTAATTTTATTTCTAAAATTATTTAAAAATTATATATTTTTTTAATGATTTTAGATCATCATGATATACTGATGTTAAAAATAAATTTTAAAAATAAAAATATATTATTTCAATATATTTTTAAATAAAATATATTTTAAAAAATAATTACTACCATCGAAAATACTTAAATTTTCAATTGTAAAACTATGGCATGAGGAGGGATTCTATGTTGACTTTGTACAACTATTACTACAACTTTTTTGAGAGATTAATTATTTCTATTATTATAAAAAAAAAATTATTGTTATCACTATTTAAAGATAAAAAATACCACCACCCCAAGCAGCATATGGTAATGGGATGCCAGAAATAACCAATGAGGAAGAGGAGCTTTAGAAGGCGGCATGGACCGTAATTAATTAATATCATAGTTACTTTTCTTCGTTAGTTTATTATAATGATGATTTCGTCATCCTATAAAACCGTCTTTAGTAGGTACTAGTAATTTGACTCGAGATTCGCCTTGGTCGGTTATTTTTCTTTCCAATAGTAAAATTAAATATATAAGCTTTTTTAACACATTTGTTTTACATCAAAATATCAAGTATAAATAAAAAAATTTAAACATACATCTAATTAAATAAATTAAAAATTATCTATTTCAATAAATAAAAAAAGAGATCATCAATAATAACTAAATATGTATTTAGAAAAGTTAAGAGATGAAAGTAGATCAAGATATTTGATATCGTGACATGGTCCATTTACCCGATTATATTCAATGACTCTATTTATTAAAATTATTTTTTATTTAACCAAATAATAGTAGAAATACATACACATAAAATTGAATGAATAAAATTAAGGGAAAAAAATATCTCGTAAGGTTGTATTTATTAGAAATATTATTCAAAAATAATATTTTTTATTTTTCAAAATAAAATTCATTAAAATATAAAAAACAATTATAGATGAATTACAAAAATCTATTCAAATTAAATACATACAAAATAATTTTAAAAAAATCACAATTTAAAAATACAAAAATCAAAGACAAAAAAACACACGAAAATAAAAGCATGATTTTTTTAAAAATAAAAATTACTATAAAAAAGCTATCAGATGTCGCTGGGTTCAGAGCCTAACCTATTTAGAAGGGCTTACATGCGGGCCTGCAAGTGCATGATCAAGTGTGGGTCCTTTTTTCTTAAAAAAAATATAATCATGTCATCCTCCCTAGTCTCTTTTGAAAATCAGGTTTGAATGTTTTTTTTTAATCTTAAAACTCAATTTTGATTCAAAACACATAAAAAAACACTCTATGAACCTTGATAAATCCATACTTGGCCTAAAAAACCCAAAAAAAAAATCATCCCAAAACTTGAAATCAACCCCGGAACAAAAAAATCTTTTCAAGTTCAGATATATTTTTTTAGGCACTTTCAAAGTAAAACTGCTTTCATCAAATAGAATTATTTGACATAAAAATCGACTATTTTGGTGGCCTAAATCGATGTCTACAATAGTTTTCCCTCTCTACCATTGGATCCAACAATCTCTCTCTCTCTCTCTCTCTCTCTCACATCTCGTAAACTAGGAAAAAAATAACAAAAATAAATTTTTGTACTAAATTTTAGTAGAAAAAATATTGAGGACCAAAAAATGTATAATTTGTAAAATTTGAGAATTAAATTAAATTTTGTGTGAAC
>Ga0325411_1007978_pt1 | contig 11501 bp, 4 predicted proteins | sample PopdelMetagenome_13_FD_206181 | JGI IMG/M metagenome (GOLD analysis project Ga0325411, IMG submission 206181) | Populus deltoides microbial communities from Bellville, Georgia, United States - Xylem-PdIQD-R4 | ecosystem: Host-associated > Plants > Phyllosphere > Stem > Wood/Secondary xylem...
GATCCGTCTTCTCACCCCTTTTATTTGAAATGCTCTTCCTCCAAGGAGGAGGGCAGTGAACGTATATAGAGAGTAGAGACAATTAGAATGAGCTTAAGCGACGTTTGTCTGCAGAGTTTTTTTTTTTGGAAAATAAATTTGCAGGGAATAGTTTTTTTTTAGAAAATAAATTTTAGAAAAAATAAATTATAAAAAAATATTTTTTGATATTTGGTAGTGCGATGAAAAATAAACTGAAAAATAATTTATTAATGAATTAATTTTTTTTTAAAAAAATTTATCTAATATATAAAAAATATTTAATATAAATATTTAATCACTTACAATAAAAGAATAAAATCTAAAAAATATAATAATGAATTTTTTTATTATATCTTATATTCATATATAGCTTATTTTATAAAATATAACTATATATGTCATATAATATTATAGAGATATAACCTTGTGAAATTTTTTATAAATAAAACCTATTAATTTTTTTTCAATTTTAAAAGCTTAAAATATGTTTTTTTTTTCATATGAAGAAAGCCAAATTAGTTTATAGTATTAAGATTTTTTTTACCAAGTAAGAGTTAGATATTTTGGTTTTTTGGTATGAAGATTTTTTAAAAAATAAATAAATACAAAAATATTTTGATAGATTTTTTGGATAAAAATTACTTTTTTTTACTGGAATATAATTGCTTGACTTGACTTCACAAACTAACCTAGCCTCTCTGCAGTTGCTCTAAGCAAATTCTTTCACTCATTTTATCTGCTATATCCATTTTCATAGTTTTCCAAATATTGCAGTAGTCATCATTCTTTATTTATAGTTTGGCTACTAAATAAAGGTAGAACATTGGCTATGAAGATTCTTGGTTCCCTAATATTCACGGTTGTGGAACTGTTAATTGTTGCTATTAGGTGCTCTGTTACTCGTACATTCAACGACAACAGAAATGTTCAGAGCCTCCGAACTCATTTATCAGAGGAGCTGTCGGATACAAAAATAAGGATGCTACATTCTGAAGATAATGTTGGAATGCGGCTTGCTAGTGTAAACGTTATCATTGAAGAGGCTAACAGAGTTTTTGAAGATGAAGACGAGGTAAAGAAGAGGTGCTTCATAGAAAAGTGTTGTTCTTAGAATAAGAAAAGGAAAATAATTTCCTGTCATAAAGTTTTTTTTTTTACCAAAATTGGGTTTTTCTTTGACTCATTTTCCTTATGTTCAACAAACATAAAAAAATGAGAAAAATAGTCTCCATAAATTTATTTTCATGGAAACAAACAAGGCATAAGTATTATTGGTGCATAAACTAAAAGTAAAAGATAGGAAACTGTTGGTGCATAAACTAAAAGTAAAAGATAGGAAACTGTTACTAAATTAAGACTGGTTGAGCTTGATTGATCACATGTTACTGAAAACGAAATACTAATGTTTTTTAAAGGTATTTTTATATTTAAAAATATATTAAAAAAATTTATTTTTAATATTAATATATCAAGAAACACTAAAATAAATTAATTTGATATTTTTTTAAGATAAATATATTTTTAAAAAATATCTAAAAATAAAAGTTATCATTCTCCCAAACAAGTTTTTTTTTGAGCTAATTATTTTTATTTTTTTATTTTTAATATAAGAACATCAAAAAACACTAAAAGAATTAAATTTTATATTTTAAAAAAAATCAGTTTTTTTTTTGTCCAATTAACCAATAATCTCTCACCATAACTAGTTTTCTTGTCCTTTTTAATCAAACAATTCATGTAAAAAATTCACTCTTAGAAAACAAAAACAATAATTCTCCATCCCTTTTCACTCTCTTGATTAAATTTCAAAACAAATGAACCAGCAAAGCAAATTCTTGAACCAGCAAACCATTAATGGACTGGCTGCCTGTGGCATGCCATCTTCCATGGAACTGGCGGGTCCGAAATGGAACCGTCCACAATCTGGTCGGAAACCCATTTGTCAGCTGCTTGAGTGTAGTGGACACCGCCCCAGATAATCCATTCGGGTGGATCTGCAGGGTCTACCCGCTGATATTTCTTTGTCACCCACGGTTTTCCTAGCTCCGCGTCCAAGGTGCCTGTTGTCATCGTACTTTCCACCATGGCCACAACATGCTCTCACCGATTCATTAAACCCTGCAGTTGACTTTCAACTCATATTTATCACTACGTAACAGTGCAATAGTATTATACTAGATCGGTATTGCAGTCTTCTTTTTTTTTTTTTAATGTTGAAAAAGAATGCTCAGACAATTGCAGTGCTTTTAAAGAAATAAAAAAACTCGATACTTGAGCCGTTGACTTGATATATCTAATAAAATCAGGTAATTTAATAATCTAATCTAAATCTCAAGTGATGATAAGTTGATAACAAACAAGATGGAGAAAAAAAAAATCTAGCAACAATTAACTAAAAAATATAAAGTCATCAATACGTACATCTAAGTAGAAGAAAGGAAAAGCCTTCGAGGAACCACCATTGTTTCACTGTCAGCATAGGCCATAATCTCTACTACGTTAAATACATCAAATCAGGAGTTAAAAAAATTTATTTTTATTTTTATTTTTATTTTATTTAAAAAATTAATGTTTAGTATCATTCAATGACACTGTATAAATTAAAAGAATATTACTTGGTGACGTAGTATTTACAGAATTTAATCGCAATCTCAATTTTGTTCCTGATGTTGCGCGTTTAAGAAACTAAGAAAATTGAGGTCCTTGTCGGATAGATTTCATACGTGATGAAATTGTAAATAACTTAATGAAACAATAAAAAATATTTTATATAAATATTATTTATTTCATGATGTAATAACAGCAGTTAAATTTATAATATTTAAATTAAAAACCATCAATATTAATATATATATATATATATATATCTTTTTTAATTATTTTATAACCTCAATTTGAAAAGTATTCTTAACCAAATACATTAAACTACTTTTTGTTCAACTTCAATTTTAACACAGTTTTAACCAAACATATATAAATACCAAACCAACTTTAGTCAAAAGTACTTTTTATAAAAATAATTTTTTTCAAACCATAACCACAAAAGCTACCACAACACCAAACACAATAGTTGAAGGTTGTATGATGATGTTAAAAGAAACTATATGAGTCTTTATATTAATGCTCTAAAAAAACAAACTGAACAAAACACAATGAAGTGAGAGTTTACCCATACTTAATCATATTTAATCAATAAATTCTATGTAATTCAATAATAAAATTCATCTTGAATAAACTCAATTTAACAAAAAAACAACAAATAAAAAAACACAAGGTAATCCAATTAAATATAAAAAACCAGGGATATAGAAGGAAAAAAAAGCCTAATGTCTAATTAAATAAATATTTTAGGATAAAATAAAAAAACTTAAAATGATCTAAAAAAAACAAAGCTACCCCGAGCAAAGTTCCTAAAAATGAGTTAATTTTCTAAACTCTCAACCCGTGAAATTTCAGACACGGGCTTAACTAAAAAGGTCAAAACCAAATCAATATTGAAAAATAAAATTAAATAAAAAATATCAACCTAAAATATTTGACAAAGAAAAAATAACAACAATAAAAAGAATTAGAAAAAAATAAGGAAAAAATGATGGAGGGTGAGATCACAAAAAAGACTCAATTTTAAAAATGATATCAAATTGCATAAATAACAATTAAAAGAATAAAAATAAAATTTAACAAGTGAAAAAATTCAAATTAGAATGAAATTGAAGTAAAATTTTAATTTCATAAATTATTTAAAATTAAATAAATATTAGCCAAAAGACCAAGGATTTAATAAAAAAAATTGATTACATAAATAACAATTAAAAGAATAAAAATAAAATTTAATAAATAAAAAAATTAAATAAAGATGAAATTGACACAAAACCCCAATTCAATTAATAATTTCAAATAAAACAAACATTAACGAAAATAACATGGAATCAATAAATAAAAAAGTTAATGGGCTATTTTAAAAAAATTGGAGGGAGAGCAACAAAAAAATGCTCACCGAAGTCAGGTTGGCAGTGATTGTTTTTATTTTTGTATACTTTTAATTTTTTAAAAGACCAAACCGCCCCTAACTTTACATGGTAATAACAAAACAAAATGAAAGTACAACGACAAAGATATCCTCGAATCCAAGTTATAAGAAATTAAACTCCAAGGATAAGTGTGTATTTTTACTGTGCTAACCCAACATTCCAAGTCAAAGTTATTTTTGTATGTGTGCAAAGTTGTTATTTCACTGTACAATTTTGATATGAAAATACAAATATAACCCTACATGGCATGCAACACGTTACTTCTTACCTTCAAGAATATTAATATTATTTCAGTGTGCATTTAATTTTAAATAATAATACCGATTAATTTCGTATTAATTTAAAATATTTTTTTGTTTTAAAATATATTAAAATAATATATATTTTTTATTTTTAAAATTTATTTTTAACATTAATATATCATATGAAAACATTATAAAAATTTGATTTAAAGTAAAGAAAAATATAAAAAAAATTAAAATTTTTTTAAATACAAAAATAATTAGGCGATTACCCTCACTACCAGTCGTGTTTAAATGTGTTCAGAGCACCAGAGAATTCTTTGTCCTTAGGTAACAATTTCTTTCAAGTGATGTTTTAATTCGTGTTAGTGGTTAAATTAAATAACGCAGAAGGTAGACAAAAATATCAGCCCAGATTTGTTTATCAAAGAACATATGTTTAATACTAATACTGTAAATAATAATATCATGGAATTAGTTAAGGTATATAGAAGTTGATCCGGACACTCACATTAATAAAAAAAATAATGCATAAATATCATTGTATAGATATGTGTTTGGGAATTAAACCATGTTTTTGAGAAACTTTGATTTTTTTGGTTTTAAATTAATATTTTTTGATATTTTTGAAATGTTTTAATGTATTGATATTAAAAAAATATTATTATTTTATTATATATTTTTTTAAAAAGTAATTAAACAGAATTTCTATCATACTTGCTTTTACCGATGATAGGTAAGTGTCCAATAAATTGATTATCAATACGAAAGGCATGGTCAATAAAACCTGGTGACTTTTCGTTTTTAAAATGAATGTTACAGTTTATTTTTTGAAATTATTTTTTAGTTAAGAAAATATTAAATTAATTTTTTAAGAAGTTTTAAAATAATTTTAATATATGAAAATAATATATTTTTAATTAAAAAAATAATTTTAAAAATCGTAGTAAAGACGGAGCCATGGAGCCACTAGCATTAGGGTCATACTGTTGTTGCCTAGGCTAATCATTTAACACATTCAACTCGTCGATTTAGATACGGCAGCAGCCCACAATCCTCTTAATAATAAATGATTCAGGATTCATAGCATGTTTATTTTATTGTTATTGTAATTATTTTTTAAATATTTTTTTATTTAAAAATATATTGGAATAATATTTTTTTTATTTTTTAAAATTTATTTTTAATATTAGTATTAAAAAAAACATTTTTTTTTTAACTGAATGCTATATTCTTAAAAAATAAACAGGAATGGATTTGATCGCAAACATGTGGTAGCTATATAATTTTCTCAAAACGAAAAACTAAAAATAAAAATAAAAAATCAAATGCCAATTACCTAAATTTTACAGTTTTCCCTTGGGATTCCCTTCCTAGATATTTCAGAGAAATTGTAATATTTATTAATTCCTGTATTTTCAGACAGAAGTCAACAAGGACTCCATGGCCCAATGGATAAGGCGCTGGTCTACGGAACCAGAGATTCTGGGTTCGATCCCCAGTGGAGTCGTTATTCCGATGAATAATTTTCATATTTTTCCGTACATTATTTTGATTTCGTAATCATAAAATGGAGCAATAGTTTCCATCTGGCCGTCTTAGCTCAGAGGTAGAGCGCATGGCTTTTAACCATGTGGTCGTGGGTTCGATCCCCACAGACGGCGCTCATTGTATTTTTCATATTAATGTCACCGGTCCAGGATGAAGTATATCGTTGCTATATGCTCTCCTACTTACCAAAAGATGAAACGGTGAAATCAGACTTGCCATGCTTCTTCTTCTTTGCCTCGCTAATCAATTTTTTGTATATATATGTTGCTGAATAGATGATGTCGATTTCAACGGTGGTGCTCCGTCAAACTGGAAGCAGACAACCTTTGCTTCAGTTGCCTGTTACATTATTGAGCCTCAACACCATGAGATTTCACGCTACCAGTTATTTGGTGTCCATGTCCATCTCTGAATGTAGAAATGAGCTGGTTCTCTGGAGGAACCCTTCGAAGTTATTGCAGCGCTTGAGCATTGGATGGGCAGAGAAGTAGGAGGCCATGGTTGATTGATAGCTAAGTGATTGATCAAGATTTCTTCTTTTTCTTCTTTTTTACACTAAACCCCTTATAATCATGAGTCCAAAACTTTTTAGCTCATTTTCAAGAACATTTTTTAAGAGCGTTGCTCATGAAGAGGGTTGGGCTCGGGCTGAAACCGAGCTCAAGTACATAGCACACCTAACACTTTTCATTAAACTCATGCGTATTATCTGAGTCCAATGTGTTATAATTTACTTTTTATACTCAAAAAATATATTAAATTTTTTTTCCTATTAATATTTATATAAAAAATATTCAGAAACATTTATTAAAAATAAGTTAAACTTAGCATCTGGAGAAAAAACTATTTAAAAAGAACACTTAATCAATTTATTATTCTAACCATTAAAAAATTTTATTCTATAAATACCTTTTATTTTAACACTTAATCATCAACACTCAACAGCAAAGTTAGGTTGGTCTCCATGAACCGGACACGCAAATTTACAACGAACACAGCACACACACTAACATTCCCATACAAAATATTGTGAATACCCATGTCTATGGCTAGAATTAAAGCTGGAAATAGCACACTTGCATCTACTCCAATTCAACCTTGATGCTTCTGAACTTTTGGTATCCATTTAGTTACGCTCTTGCTCCCATCTGCATGAAGTAAAAAAAAACCCCTTTTAGATCCATTTCGTGGCAATATGGACATTAAGAAATTGATGTGAAAACGTCAGAAAATCTGAAGTTTTATGAGGGAAGAAAAGTGATAGGAATGATCATGATCACAAATGCAAAGTTGGGAATGAAGAAATGTACATTGCATGATACTGAGAAATAGTTTGGGAACGCGGTTCCAAAAAAATTAATTTTTTTTATTAAAATTTAATATAATTTATATGTTTTGGATCGTTTTGATGTTCTGATATCAAAAATAATTTTTTTAAAATAAAAAAAAATTATTTACGTGTATTTTAACATAAAAAATTATTTAAAAAGCAACCACTTTCACACCATCAAACATGTTATGAGGCATTTTGCTCTCGATCACGAATGACCTCACAACTGATCTAAAAGGTATTTTGCTCTCGATCACGAATCCACGCAACTGATCTAAAAGTCACTTGAACTGTCATCAAAAGTCTTCATTTAACAAAATATTTTAAAAATAAATAAGATACATTTATTAATTATACTTTATAAAATAAAAATTGCTTTAACTTCTAAAAAAAATAACCGCGCTATACCAAGACTTCAAAATTTAATATTGTGAACTTCAAAATGAGTGGGAAACATGTTAGATTGGAATTGACGATCATCTGGGCGGGTTCTATTATGGGCGTAAATGTCAAATTCTCCACAAAATCAACCTTCTATTTTACTAACATGGAATGTGAACAACTCCAACTTAATGCAGTCTCATGAAGAGCCACTACCAGGAATATTCCGATGCAAAATCCAACCCGAATCCGGCATACCAAGGGTCAATGGTCGATAGATAGTACTCACACACTCTCGGTGTGACCCACTATAACCCCAAATTGCAACAATACATTTGCTATTCAGATGAATCCGACATGTGCAGTAGCACCTCAGCAGTAATCAATAATGAACCGGAGGAAGTTGTCTTCATTATGTTAAGGCAGCCCTGTCTCTGTCACTCGTTATCCAAGTGGCGGTGGAGCACCTATAAAGCATGAACTAGCATTGCATAATATTAATCGTGGTATAAGCTATCCATCAGCACAAAACGCAGCAAAACAGGTGAAAACGAAGTAATCCCTCAAGCACGTAGAAAAAAAAAACACTCATCTCTATGCAGTAAAACATGAGCAATAAAAGAATCAATTGACAGCATAGCAGTTAGCACAAAGCAGCTTTCCTGAGCTCAGGCACAACAGAACGATTTAACTTTATAATACTTGGAAGTTGGAACTGTCAAAGGACAAGGCGAAAGAAAAACCTATAGGTCCCGAGGTGTTCAAATAAATTGAGTCCTACCAATAACACTGCTTCCTTGCCTCAAAACGGACTAAAAAGGGGTGGAAATTCAGTTTTACTTGGTCTCAAGATGTAACAACAGATCAACCCAATGCTAAAAACTCATTAATCCTTGTTCCATTTCCAGAGCAAAAAACAAGAACATGTAAAATAAAAAGAAAAAAAAAATACAAGGAATAAGAAAGGAAAAGAAGTGAAAATATTATTTGGTTTCTGTTGTCAAAGATGAAGAGAACTCAATGAATCAACACCGCCAGCTTCTCACCATCTATCTTCCGTCCGTGGCCTGTCAAGAAAAACCTTCTTAGCATTCGGGAGGGATTTCATTTTTCCTCTGCTCGGAACCGAGAGGAATGCATATGCCATGCAAAACAATAGGCATGACTATGGCAAAACAAGCACGGTGGACATTTTTATTTTACCTTAACTTGGAGAATAAAACAACCATGCAGAAAAGGTTAGGTTTTAACAAAATTTGATACCCTTTTTATGCATAAATGGTTCCTAGTAAGATGAGTAGGAAAAATAATACATCACGCATTTCATCAAAGTACTCTCCTAGGTGATTGCAAGGCACTTGCAAACAGCTGGATCAGTTTAGCCTTTACACTCACAACTGGAGCAATCATGGTGAGCTATTGTCCAAATAGAGGTTCCAAAGCATTCCTTTACCTTAAACCACTTCTGATTGTTAACTCTCAGCTAGAAGATGATGCTTGTGGCTCTCGTTGCCCAAACTCTTTCATGTTAACTAGATCTCTAGGCTTTTTGAAATAACATGCTCTTTCGACTGATGGTTTCAAAAATTAAAACAAGGTAAAAGGGTTGCACCTAATTTAATGAACAAAAACCACTACAAAATTCTCAATATAAGGATACAACTACAAGCAACTTTTAAAGTTTCATAAACTGTTCCAACAAAAAGTTCTATTGATATTTCATTCACAAACCTTTTTCTCATGGCCTTCTGGTAAAGTAATTAACTTCCTATATGAAATGGTCAGCTTAAAATTAACCACTGAACCTTTTGGCCATATTAATAGATGCAACCATGGTTGGCATTACTTTGAACAACATAAGACCTTAAGGGTCCCGCAATGAAAGAGTTGGCAAAAAGCCACTTTCTAGTTAATGTGTAAGGGAAGATCTGAAATACACGAAAGAAACTATTGCTATATCTTTACCTGTCAAAATCTCCGCTACCAAGAAATCCTCTTTCCCTTCCACCTTGAAATGCTCTTCGGTCATCAACAGGCCTTGTCCAAATATCTGGCTTGCCACGAGATCGAGGCCTATCCATTAACTCCATATTTCTAGACTCGTCAAATGACCCAGATCTAGAAGGAGGTCTCTCCGAAAACCCAGAAGCCCTGCCTGCCCCAGAACCTGGCCTTTCATTGGCTTTCGATCCAAATCGAACTTTGTCATCCAAATCACGGACCAACATTTCTAATTCCCTTTCTTTCTCAGATATCATCTCCCTTAAGCTGGGTATGTCGTCAGCAGAACCTCGTGGAGGTTCCTGGTTCCCTTTTGTTGTGAGTTCTTTCTCAAGCCCCTTCTTCAAATGCTCTATTTCTTCTTTCAATAATTTTTCCTCTTCAGTTTCAGGCCTGAAACAAATTGGTACCAAGAATAAAATTCACAAGTCAGCATGAGAACCAAGGACACAGTTCACACAGAGCTGAAAATGAGCACAAGCATAGAAAACATATCATTCTAAAGCATCCATATACAACTAGATTATGCAGACAACAAAAGATGCAAAATTTATGTCTTTCACACACGGGTATTTCAGGAATTTCAATATTCGCTAGAAAATCAGGAAAATTTGTCAATTTTTTTTTCTATTTAGTATTTTATTAGTCCTGAATAGTAATCAACTTTATTAGTTTTTTAGACTGTTAGTATTTTCTTATTTAGGAATCTAATCCCTTATAAGGTAATCTTGGACTACTAACATGCCTCCTATCTCAATATATGCATTGAAGTTTATGGACAAAATTTGGACTCTTGATAAATTCCGTAGTTTTACTAATAGAAAAGGATAATATCTTGTTTAAGATTTTTATTATTATTTAAGTAGATTTTTAGGATTTGTTATTATTTTTATTAAAAGATAATATTTTTTTAGGATTTTTTTTTCTATTAGTTTAGGACACTAGGGTTTCTTAGTGTCTTTGTAAACACCATATCTTCGTAGTAGAATGCTAACAACATTAATTGATGATAAATTGAGACTCGGAATTAAGTATGTTTCCTTTGTTTATTTGAACTCTCTCTTTGGTCTTTTTTCAATTCTTCAATCCTCTTCTATATGATTTACCCACTACTATAGGAGTTCTTTCTTCTTGCTATATTTTTCCCTTATATGGAATTCTACTTCTTTCAAGTTTGAATATTATCCTACATGACATCAAAAGTACAATAAACGAGCGCAATTAAAAAGGAGACAATAGAGACAGAGAGGTGCTTTCACATCTTACTCTGAAATGGCTGGGGAGTGGAAAGGTTACATTTTAGGGTATTCCACGAGACATATCCAACAGAGACAAAGTGGGGCTTATAGCTAAAGATTTGAGTATGTGGCTAATCCCTCCTCGACCACAAGTGGCCAAAAAGGGAAAGACCTCTCCCTCGTAGGAAAATTATGATCAAATATGTGAGAAACATATGCATTCATGAGAATTTGGAAGCAACAACTATAGAAAATGAGCTGCTGGAAATCATTTAAGATGTTTTGGTCATGTGGAATGTCGATTTATGCATGCTTCACTACGAAAAAAATATTGAATTAAAGTTGTAAAGGCGAACAAAAGAAGTTGGGAAAAAGAAAAAAATAGATAGAAACCCTCACTATGTATATACATGTGTGTGTCTATGTGGGTTCTGCTAAACTACCCCTTGTGCCAGCTTTTCTATGGACAGAAACTAACCTTGAGTTTAATATTTTCTAAAGGTATATATATCAATTAGTTACAAAGGTCTCTACCTCACACACCTCTCCTTTCTTCGTTTCTAATCGACTGTAAACTTGTTTTTTTCCATGAAGATCATAAACATTCTAGATCAAATGGACAAGATTATACTCTAACCAGCAAGATTATGCAGATATTTTGGCCCCTAAAGTAGAACATTGAAGCTTATAAAAACAGGATAACATC
>Ga0325411_1007980_pt1 | contig 11500 bp, 4 predicted proteins | sample PopdelMetagenome_13_FD_206181 | JGI IMG/M metagenome (GOLD analysis project Ga0325411, IMG submission 206181) | Populus deltoides microbial communities from Bellville, Georgia, United States - Xylem-PdIQD-R4 | ecosystem: Host-associated > Plants > Phyllosphere > Stem > Wood/Secondary xylem...
AAATGTCAACATTAGTTATTACTACCATAATTCACAAAATTTGAATCCTAATTGAAGAAAATATTGAAATACACAAATCTCACTAATTATAGATATTCTAAGAATACTATAATAGCAGTTATTATATATTTTTTTCGACTTAGAAATATTTTTAAATCAAATTGTATATCAATTAAAATTATTTTTTTTCTACAAATGAACTTAAAAACATATTTTATATATTAATCTAATATATCCATAAAAGTTTAATAATTTTTCTAGATATTAGAAACATAATGATATGATAAAAAAATATAATTAGAAGGGCTGAGAATGAAATAGTAAAAAATATATCTAGATTGAGCCGTCAAAACAATAAGAAAAAAATAAGTTAATATAAAAGTACTTTCATTTAATTAAACCTTAGTGGGTGTGGCACATTAATGACAATACTTTTATTTTGAACTTTTAGATGTTGATATTAAATTTAAATTTGTTTTTATAGTTAAAAGCGCAACAAAGATGCCAAAACGTTTTATGATTTTTCAGTTAAAACCTTTACTTTTTATATCAAATAAACTAGCATGTCTTCTTTTTCTTTTTCTTTTTCTTTTCTAATAGTAACACAATGTTTTTAGGCAATTGATATGGACAATGTTACAAAATCTGATATGCAAAGCAATGAGATTATTTTTTAAGTTATTTTTAGAAAGTCCATAAAAAGAATTCTTGACAGACTCAAACTTTTCCAACAAAAAGAACTTAGTAAGATTCTAAACACAACAAGGCTCCTACTCTTTCAAAACAAGGTTCTTAAAGACAACATATTTGACATTATTCGACTACGTTTTCTAGCTCTCATCCATCAGATAGTGCGCTTTCAGGTCTTATCTTTTTCATTTCAAGTGCATTTTTAGGTCCTCATCCATTGGATAGTACGCTTTTAAGCCCTATCTCTTTCCCTTTTAGTAAGCTTTTGGATAGGCCCTCATCCATAAAATAATGTTCTTTCAAGCCTTATATTTTTCCTTTCTAGTGCGTTTGTAGGCCTTTATTCATCAGGTAATGTGCTTTCAGACCCCATCTCTTTCATTTTGAGTGTATTTTCTAGCTCTTATATATTAGATGGTGTGCTTTCTAGCCCTATCCATTTTTTATTTAGTGCGCTTTCTAGCCCTATCCATCAGATAATGAATTTTCAAGCCCTATCTCTTTTCTTTAAAGTGTGATTTGAGGCATTCATCCGTCGAATATTGTGCTTTCATGCCCTATATCTTTCCCTTCAAGTGCGCTTTCAGACCCTCATCTATCAGATAATGTGTTTTCAAGCCTTATTTCTTTCCTTTCGAGTGTGTTTTAAGACCCTCATCTATCAAATAGTACACATTCAGGCTCTATCTCTCTCCTTTCAAGTGCACTTTCAAGTCCTCATTCATCAGATAGTGCGCCTTCTAGCCCTATTTATTTTTCTTTTAGTGCACTTTCTAGTCCTCGTATACCGGATAATGCATTTTCTTACCCTATCCATTTTCCTTTAATTTCACTTTCTAGTCCTTATACATAAGATAATACGCTTTCTATGCCTATCTCTTTTCTTTTTGAGCGCGCTTTTGAACCCTTATTTCTAATACTTTTTAAGAATTGGTCATTTCTTGATCTGGTGAATCCACAAACAACAATCTCTCATTTTTTCTTCATTAGAAGCTTACTATTTAAAGTCTCTTATGAGATTTTCTGTCATAAGCATTGTAAAGAGAGGGCAATTGTTATAACCTAATTTTGGGTTTCCCTCCAAAATTATCATTTTTAAAATAAAAAAGAAAATAAAAAAGATTGACAACTTGACAAGAGCTGGCTAAGAAGGGTTTCCAATGTATAGAGAAACCAAGCTAGAATTTTGAACAAAATTGAAAGTCTAATTGTACCCCATCATACCCAAAACTAAAGGACAACATAGATTTAAAGTCAAATTAAATGATTATTGGATGAATCTTCATAAAAATGAAGTCAGAGGGCTTAATTAGACTTTTAATAAGTTAATTTGATTTAATCATAACTTAATTTTGGGTTTCCCTCTAAAATTACCATTTTTTAAAATAAAAATAAAAAAGACATAAAAAAATTAAAAAAGATTGACAACTTGACAAGAGCTGGCTAAGAAGGGTTTCAAATATATAGAGAAACCAAGCTAGAATTTTGAACAAAATTGAAAGTCTAATTGTACCCCATCATACCCAAAACTAAATGACAACATAGATTTAAAGTCAAATTAAATGATTATTGGATGAATCTTCATAAAAATGAAGTCAGAGGGCTTAATTAGACTTTTAATAAGTCAATTTGATTTAATCATGGGCCTAATTAAAGGTTTGATTAAGTTTAAGGATTAATCTGGGTAAAATTAAAATATTTAAGTAAGTGCAAAGACTTGATTGGACTTTTAATACGTCAAATTAATTTTATTAGGGATTTTATTGGTGAAAAAATAAGCTTGAAAGCTTAATTTTAGTTTAATTGAGAAAATTAAAATTTTAAAGGACCATATTTAATTTTTTCAAACTTAATTAGATGAAATCAGAGATAAAATTATAAAAAAATCAAAGTTTAAGAGTCAATCATAACACAAGCCTATCCAACAGAAATGCCTAGTAGCTCTCTACACTAGCACTGTGACATTCTCTCTTAGCAATTGTCGTGATTTCAGTTTTTGCACCTACCAACGTGGAACTCTTCTCATTGTAGCAAAAAACATTGCAGTCCAGCTCATTAGCAAATAACACCTTCTTGGCATAGCACCGTGAGTTCCATTCCAGTCCAGTAACACGTGTACGAACTCCCCCACTATACAAGCTTCTAGAACGTGAATTATAATCATGTCTTGCAATTTTTATTGCAACTTGATCACTAGTTTAGGTTAGTGATCAGGCTCTGTAGGCTGAATTAAACCCAGCCTGTATGGTCAAGCTAGGTTTAACCCCACTAAAATAAAGAGAGAATGGTTGGACCTTCTATCCATTTCCATTAGAAACGGGGCAATGTCCACATTATACAATACAATGGCTCCATCAATATGATATATCACCTGATATATAAATTACAATAAGAAAATGTGATTATAATCAATGTGTTACACGAGAGTTGAATTTCATTATATATATATATATTGCAAGATATTTTGGCCTCGATTTTCAAACATGGCATTGATGATAGATGCAATGCTCTTGCATTTAAATATTAATTACCGACCCCACGCATTGGTAAGTAAGAAAGGCAGCAGGGAAATGGGCTCCAAAGGCATGGATTGTTGTTCGAGGGAGATATATTGTATGGTCATGCCTGAAAAGTCCGTCAGAAGGGGTTTTTTTTAATACAATCCTTGACTAAACATTTTGTTGCTATCCTGAGATACTGTAATTTTGGAGAACAGAACATTAAAGGATGGAAAGTTGAAGAAAAGTTGATAGGACGGCGTAGGAGATTTTTTTCACTCCAAAAAAAAAAAAACAAAAAAAAAAGAAGAAGAAGAAGAAGAGAGAAGTGTTTTGCTTCAACAAATTCAAAGGGTTTTTAGTAATTTTAATATGAAGTGGATGGATCTGGTGACATGAAACATTTTGTCATTTGCAACTGTAAATGGGCCTCGTGTCACCTCGATGGGAAGAAAAACTCAAGTGCAAGAGACCAAGTCTTAGAAGGATACCAATTTAGTACTTTATAATAATTAGCAAATCAAATCCATTGCTTAGTGAGGTAGTGAAAAGCAATAGTAATTTAAACTCAAGATTTTCCCCATCTTTTCAAACATTTTTCATATCTAGTTTGATATGAATTGTAATATAATTATATCTTTTTAATAAATATATGGTAAATATTAAAGAGTTTCTTTTTAATAAATATGAGGAAAATATAAAAAATAAACACATGCAAATTTTATACTATCTTTTGACATGACATTTCTTTAATAGGAAGAGTTTCTCAAACGAAAATGATGATAAATATAATATTAGACTATAGCTAAATGTCTATTTAAAAAAAATACTAAGATCCAATTAATAATATTTTAAATTTTAATATAATTTATTATTTTAGAATTGAAATTATATGTTGGATGATAGAAAATAAAAATATAGGCAAGAATATAAATGGTATAAATTGTTTTGTTTAAATGAGTCTTTTTGTTAATATTTATAGCTATGGTAAAAAAAAATTATAAATTTTTGTAAATATTGAGTCAAAGCTAATTTCAAAAGTTAAATTTAGTAAACTCATAAATTCGGTTTGATTTTACTAATTTTGCATGAGTCAAGTTTGATTTTATTGGTTATCAAATTTTTAGTCTGATTCTAGATATTATATACATGTTGACTCGCAAAACTCATATGATTTTACAAGTCAACTCGTGATTTTGACAATAATAACCCAATGCATGTAAAAGTAAGGACTGAAATAGATATTAAAGTTCTTCATCAATTTTTTGGTTAATTGGGATAGAACTTTAAAATTAATGTGATATCACCATCATTGAAAAAACGCGGTTATACATTTCAAGTATTTGCAACTCACATGTAAGTTTCACCAATTATTTGTAGTATCAATAATTAATGTTCTTCAATTTATGTTCACCTATTGTAGATTTCCATTATACATCATTTGATGAAAAAATTAATAAAAACTTATTAATTAGCATTGACTAGCTAATTATACATTCTAAGGCAGTTTTGGTGTCTCGAAAATCAAGGTTCAAGTTTTGAGACCCTGAAAACCTATATTTCAACTATCTTTTCATCCAAAAACATGAAAAAACATCTCATGAACCACTATAAACTCGCTTCTAAAAAGAAAACACATTCTAATCAGCTTAAAATAGAAAACATTTTTTAGCTCCGATTTTTCCAGTATCATTAAAAGTGATAATCATCTACATTAAGTTTCACTCTCAAACATGAATCCATAGACACCAAAATCAAAGTTATTGGTGGCAGGAGTTTACCTAAAAACTTTATCTCTCCTAAGAATATTTCTGTGATGTTTTCACTTCTCTCTTTAGTTCTAGGGACTGAAATATAAAATAAATAAGTTTTGGGAGATAAATGAACATTCTAAAACCATAAGGGACCAAAATTTAAAAATTTAAAATTGAGGGATTAAACTATAGATTTACTCGCTTGATATCAATAAACATGGAAAATTTGACAGATATCAATTCTGGTTATTATTCTTGATTTTATTTTAAATTAATTACACTGAGTCTTATTTAGTTTACTCATTTTTTCATTCTATCTTTATTTTTTTCTAAAATTACATTTTACATCATGGAGTTTACAAGTTCATAATGCTTTAAATCTCCATTAACACACATTAAAAATAAGTTAACAAAAAGATCAAATTATTTATAGGATTGTTATTATATCTCATTTAATGACTAAAAAACTCTTATATTAAATATTTCAACTTTATTATTAAATTAGAAATAAATCCTAGCCACTACCCTCTTATCCAAAATCTAGATCTCTAACAACAACAATAAAAAAAAAAAACCCCAGATAAAACCATGTCCATTCTTCTCTTTCCATTAACCCCTTTTGCCCCCTCTCCTCGTATAAACCTTTCATTCTCTCCCTAAAAAACTCAATTTTTATGCTTCACATGACAAAATGGAAATGACTTAAAAGAATAATTTTAGTCGAATCCAATGATAACATTTAGCAAACATAACTTACTAGACAATTTCACATGTTTATTACTTCACCCATTATCTACTAAAATCTAGTACAACAAATTCATCATAACTAATTTCTCTTTCATATGGTGGGGTTTGCTTTGAGCCGTATCACTACTAGAATTTTATATATTATTGACAGATTATTCCATTACTATTTAGATAGTAATTCTATTAGAAAAACATTAACCGATGGCATTATGGACATTTAATGTTTGTCGAGAAACTTCTTGTCGATGATTTTTATTATGTCAGTCAGTCTGTCAGCAAATAAACACCGATGAATTTACAAACAAACAAAATGTGCTAAACAAAAAATATTATTGGCATCATTTTATCGGTAATTCCATCGGTAAGTATGTCATATCACCAACAGATAAAATCTTTTGTAATTCTATCGGTGATTTATTTTATATTACTGAAAGACAAAATCCATTGGTGATAAACATATTATTAGTGGCATTTCATGTTATGTTTTTCAATTTTTTAGAACTTTCTGACATTCTTAGTCTGTTGGTAATTTTGTCAGTGATGTGTTTAATATTTTTTTAGAAAGAAAATTAAAATAAACAGATTAGAAAAAAATTAAAAGAAATAAAACTAAAATAAAAGGATTGAAAAAGACAAAAAAATATATTTTAAAAAAAATCGGCAACACCTTCCTTATACAAGAGACTACCTAAAATTCATATAGCTACAAATATGCATAAATAAATAAAGCTACAAATCAATTCATTTTATTTATGACTAATATTTTTTTATAAATTGATTATTTTATAAGATGAACAAGACAGTGAATTGAAAAATGAAATATAACATTCAAAAATAATTATTTCCAAACATTTAAATTACCAATCAAACATTAAATTGAGATTTAATTTAACCCTAACAAATACATTATTTAACACTCTCTAATCAATTCCCTCCTAATTAAACCCAAATCCTAAACTATAAAATAAATCTTTTCTAACAAAGTAATTCCCAAGTCAACTTTAAATTGAGATGGCTTAAACCATAAAAAAACAATTTATTTTATGAAAAACACATCCTAATCAATTATTTCAAATTTAACATTAAACCTTAAATCACAATATTATTTTCTCCTAACACCTGCATTACTAACTAAAATTTAAATTGAGATTGAATTAAAAAAAACTAATTATTTAATGAAAAACGCTTTCTAATCAATTTCTTTCAAATTTACACCAAATCCTAAATTGTAAATTAATTCATTCCTAAAATGTTAAAATTTTAGACATAACTTTAAATTGAGATTCAATTCAACCCCAACAAATACACTATTTATTAAAAATATATTATAATTAGTTTTTTTAATGAATTAACCCCAAACCCTAAATTTTCAAATTTTAACACAAACATATCAAAACTACCAACACCAACAATAACAATAACAAACATATAATGTAAAATAAACAGAAACTAAATTGAATTTTTTTGTATCAAATAATGTCTTTTTAGACAAAGAAATTTAAAAAATAGAGCAAAAGCTATCACAAAGCAACACAAGCTCCAAACTCATAAAAATAGCACATAAAACCCAATAAAAAGAAGAAAATGAAAACCTTACCTTTTAATCCAAGTTAGTGAGGCTTACACAATTGCTTGTATGGAAAAAAAAAAAAAGCACAAGTTAGGAGCATTATAAGGCAAAATATAAAGCACAAGTTGTGGATACGTGGTGGAAGAAGGACGAAAAAGTTGAGGGGAAAAGAGAGGGAGAGAGGGAGACAGAGAGAGAGGAAGAGAGAAGAAACAAGAAGATGTGTCTGTTATGAAATCATGGGTTTTGTACTAATGGAATTACCAAAATAATATTAAATATTTATATTTTTTAAACTTCCATTAGTAATTCCGCTGGTAATTAAAACTTGAAATTTTCAATTAAACTTAAAATTTTAAGAAGAACCTTTAAAATTCTTCAATGAATTTTCAGTTCGTCGGTAATTTTATTTGTAATGGTCAGTGACAAAGTCATGTAATTTTTTTCAACTCTCTAGAACTTCTTGACCGACTTAGTCCGTCGGTAATTCTATCTCTAATTACATTAAAGTCAATTTCATTACACATTGATATCTACAATTTAATCAAAAATATCCTTTTCTTTAATTTTATCATCACCATGTCCATCATAGTTTTCTTTATTGAATTGATGCTTGTTGATTCAAAACATCATTTATCTCCTCAACATCAAAATCAACATCAACAAAAATATTCTCAACTACACGAAAATTTAAATTTTCTTCTACATCGATAGACAAAGTAACTCAATATACATCAACTAACTCATCAATTTGAAAGACATCATTTACCGCATTTAATTCACAGTTATCTTCCTAAACAACTTGAACATGACTCTTAAGTTTGATTTTCATTACCGACAACCAATCAACCCTAGAGCGATCATTTCTTAATAAAGGAATATATGTGAAGTCTAGCTTTTATATTAATTTCGACCAAACCATGAAGTTCAAGGTCTCGATTATAGGTTAGCAGATCAACTCAAGTTGATCTGGTTAAATCTAAAAAATGATGTAGTTTGATTTTTTTAACAAAATATTGTTTATGGGTTTTTTAGGTAAATTAAGTCTCCCTTAGATTTAGACCAGTTCACAAATTAACTGGATCAACTTTCAACCTATTTCGATATAAAATTAGTTTAAGTTAAGTCCCAAATAAATAGGTCATCCTTGCTTGTCAAATGTTGTCCCTACCAACATATCATTTTTTTCACCTACATGGGACCATTTTTTAACCAAAAGACACCTTGTGTTGTTTGCTTCCTCTTGCAATGACCATGAACCATAAGGTGCCTTCCAAAATTAAAATTACACAATTATTCTATGCATTTCTATTCACATGAAATGCGTTTAGAAAAAAAAATTATATATAACTCAATAATTTTTTTTCTGATGATAATGGATATTCGAGATTCAAAAAATTTAACTCCGCTAAAAAAACAATCTAAAGATTTATATTACTTAAAAAATTCAAAAAAAAAGTAAAATATAGTTTTTTCATTTTTTTTCCTGGGCATGCTCCATCAAATTGAGCCAACCGATGCCACTAGCCTATAGAACAAAGCAAACAAATTCCTATAGTGGTGGTGTAGTGCGTGAGTTTTGACTTTTTAAAGGACATTCCATTTGCTAGGAGGCTAGTGTTGTCAGGACCTGGTTAACTAACGTGTCACATAATTTATACATAACACAACACTTTTGTTTATTGATATGACTAGGCCAGTAAGCTGAAGAAAATTTTCAGCTTCCTTCTTTTTTAGAATCACATAAACTGAGCGAGTAGCTAGTGATCTTTTGCTCTTTCGTTTTTCAAAAAAATGGAAGAAGAAGAGGAAAAAAAAGGGATAACGATAAGGGAGTCGATTTCCAAGTTATAACTTAAAAACTAGCAATAGATTCACAGATAGATATCAGTGATAAGTTTATTTTGTATGTAATACTATCTGTAATAATGACACGTTATTTTTTTTTCATTCCTTCATTTTCAACTGTAATTCCTTTGGTATACACTAACAAAAAATCTTTGTCAGTATATATTGAAAGGCATAGTGATGAAATATTCCATCAGTAAATGTCACTATAATTTACCGATGAAAATGTTTTTATTAGTATTTCCGCTTGTTTTTGCCAATTTTCTGGTAATGCATAAATGATGGCAGTGATGAGTGATTTGAAGTGCAATGGAATTATGGTTTTGGAGAAAAAAATTAAGGGATCAAGACTTTTTAGAGAATAATTTTTAGATTTTCTTTGTTGATTTCTTACAACTGCAATCAGTCTTAACTAGTTTAGGATTGTCTCTTGACAATATCCATGTTTCATCTTCTAGTTATTTGACTTTGTTTTTGCTAATAGATGATGATATTGATATTGAATTACAACAACATGATATGAAGATTGATAAATTGGTTGGGATTTGTTTGTAGATAACAACTTTGTTTCGATGCTAAATTTCACATGTTTGCCTCTTATCACTGTGAGGCTACCAAAATGATACTTCATGATGTATAAATGTCACATTGCATTAGGATTTGAAGTCTTTCTGTTGATCATTTTAACATAGTTCGCACAAGTTCTTCAATATCTAAATCTTGAATCCTTGATCTCCCTTATCTTGTCAAAATCTTTAACTAACAACCCACATTTTCTTTTCTTTCCTCTTGTTGGCAACACAACAACCCTAACAACCCCAAATATAGTATCATATATAGGGTTTGAATGAGCTAAACATAAACAAAATAAAGAAGAAGAAAATGCAGATCTAGCTAGATGAGTGGTAATGTGATAGGGAAATCATTTCTAATATGTTATATGTGAAAGTAAATTGGTTTTTGTATTCAAATTGAAAAATTTCTTTGACCCGAATATAAAGTATAATTTTTTTAAAAATAGAGACAGAGTAAAAAAAAAAAAGCAAACTATAAGAGGCTTGGTGTAATTAACCCATTTTTTTTATATAGAATAATTTCATATTTTTCTATGTAAAATTGATATATCATTCCCTACTTAAACAATATAAAACATCCAGGAAATATGAAAAAAGCAATCCAAAGAGAATGAAAAAATATAGAATAAAAACGAAGAAACTTTTAAGAACTAAAATGAATGAAACTAAAGTTCGATAACCATAAAAAAAAAATTAAAGTATTAAAAAGAAACTCACGCAAGGCACCATGTTTCTAAATAGTTATTTATAAAGAGATGAATAAAAGAAGAGTTACAATATTTTTTCATCCTTTTTTTTATATTCCTTTTTAATTAATTAATTAATATTTTTAATCTACCAAAAATATAAAGGACATGAAAAATACATTATAGCACTAGAGAGACCTTATTGGATTGTAATAGTAATATAAAGTTTTTTCCCTTCATCAAATCAACCAACAAAACCTAGATCAGGGATAAAATGACTTTTTACATGTGATCAATTTGTCATTTTTGCTTTGTTTGGGAGTACAAAGGTCTTTTTCCCTTTCTTAGAATAAAAAAAAATACCTTCATTGCCTTTAAAAACAAAAAAAAATTAGATTATTAGTTTTATTTTTTTAAATGCGATCAATCTGTCATTTGTCATTTTTTTATTTTACAAATTTGGTCCTGCTTATTTTTTTTTATTTTGTTTCTTGTCTCTTTTGTAAACTTTCAATTGTTTTCAATTTTATCTTTTTATAAAAAAAATTTAATTTATTATTTTTTTAGATTTGACCTCATTCTCTTGGTGGTTTCTTCTTTAATTCTTTTTAAGAAATTGATTTTTCTTTTTAATTTTGCTTTTAAATCCAAAATTGTCCATCCTTTATTTTTTTTTTGAAAAAATTGATCCTCATTCTTTTAATTGCTATTTTTTTATTTGAATTTTTTTATTTGTGATTTATTTTTCTCTTAACTTCATCATTTGACATTTGATTTATTAAAAATTGGCTCTCATGATTGTTTCAAGTTTGGTACTTCTAATCAAATGGCTCGGGTCACGAGTTTACATTGTTTTTTATTTATTTTCTTTTTCAATCTCATTACTTGACATTAAATTTTTTTTATTTTTTAATAAGCTTCATGGTTTTCTTTGTTTTTTTATAAGGTTATCCCAATCTCATGACTTGGCCCGTTAATATGGCAGATTAACTCAAGTGGGCTCACAAATTTTCTTGTGCTTTTAATTATTGTATTTTTTCTTTTAGATCCTTTTATGTGGTTGATTTTATTTATTTATTTATTTCATCATTCAATATTTAATTTGTTAAGAATTGGTCTTCATGGATTTTCT
>Ga0325411_1007983_pt1 | contig 11499 bp, 14 predicted proteins | sample PopdelMetagenome_13_FD_206181 | JGI IMG/M metagenome (GOLD analysis project Ga0325411, IMG submission 206181) | Populus deltoides microbial communities from Bellville, Georgia, United States - Xylem-PdIQD-R4 | ecosystem: Host-associated > Plants > Phyllosphere > Stem > Wood/Secondary xylem...
AACTAACTTCAACTAAAAATAAAAATGAATCCAATCCCAACTCTTGTGCCAAAGGACATTTTAGTTTCTAGGTTCTGCTTTTATGTGAAGCTTGCTAGATGAGCCCTTCAGAAAAAATTAGTTGACAGAAGTTCTTAATATTTCAAGTCCATACAAAAAAAGAAAAAGAAAAAAAGAAATCTATTTCTGTTTTATCTCAAGATATAGGCATGTTTATGTCAACCCTTTCTTTTATTCCAAAATGGATTTGGATTTCCTAATTGATTACTTGCCATTATATTTTCCTATATAAATGCAGCTGATCTCTCCTTATCAAGCAAAAAACCCGTAGCATCATTTTAAAAAACAATCTTTCTTTCTAAGCTAACTTGCCACACTTCTTTCTCATTGATTAAGATCATAACCCTATTCTTGTGTTGCACAATGCAAAATGAATGCAAAGTTTTTGAAGTTGCTGAAGATGAGAATATATTCAAAGATCATTCAAAGCATTAACACTTTTACAGTGATCAACTCTGAATCTATAAGGTCACCAGCTCAAGAACCCCAGCAGATCATCCATAATCAGGACATGTGGCTTGAGGCTGCAACGGTTTCAATGGACGGAGGTCGATCTACTGAAGATACTTTCGATAATATTCAGAAAATAAAGCTTGGGACATTGGCAATCAATCGACTCGGGGTCTTAACTGTCATGATCTCAAGAAACGCAGTAGATTACTGAAGATCAGGAGATATGGCTTGAGGCGGCTGCTGTTGCAATGGAAGATGTTGGAGGTTTCTCTACTGAAGATTCTTTTGAGAAAGAAATATCATTCGACAACATTGAACCTGTGGTGCAAGTGGAGCCTGACCAAGCTTACTTCATTCAAGAACCAATGATTACTCAAAATCAGGAGACGGAGCATGAGGCAGCCATTGTTCAAATAGAGAATGGATTTCAAGCTACTGAAGATATTTTATATGATGAGACAGTAATTGTCAACTTTGAACCTGCCTTGCAAGTGGAGCCTGATCATCAGCTATTAAACTTCATTCAAGAATCAATGATTTGCGAAAATCAACAGATGGTGCTTGCAAGATTCAGTGATGATCACGTGATAGGAATTATTTCAGGTGAGGAAGATGAGTTGGCGAATTATCAATCAGAATGTCTTCTATGGTTATGATATGAGCCAGGTTTTTCAGATTCCCAGTGAGGATCCGATCATCAGCTTTGAATCACTGACGACTCACACAATATTATCGAAAATCAGGAGATGGGGCTTGGAGTTTAAATTTAAATTTGCCAATCGCCCGCTGTTGTACAGGTGATTAGCAATCAATGATCCATGCTTACAAATTATAATTACAAGCCTTCACGAAAATAAATTAATACATTAATTTGTAATCATATAAACGAATGAATAAACTACATGAAGCAGTGAAGACCGAGTAAAAGCATACATTATCTTGTTTAGGTCTCGACATCATCCATTTGTGATCGACAATTTTCAGCTTGCCTAATAAATTCTCTCAGCTGTCGATACTGGGCGCAGGAAGACAACAATGACCGTAATGTTGTCTTTGCTGCCTCGTTCTGCAGCTTCTGTTGCCAATCTCTTGGAGCACATACCAGGTTCTTTGACGGTGTCTTTGATTATGCTTATGACATCTGCACTACTCATGACATCCCAAAGCCCATCGCTGCCCATCACCTAGAAAGTGAAAACATTGCTTTCATTTACATCCAATGGAACATCAGAAAATGTGTTCATTTGTAATCATTTTGGCAGTGCTAACATTTACCAATAGATCATTGCGTATGCCATTCTTTTTTAATCAAACTCATTCCGATCAATACAACATCAATACAACGACAAAAGCATATAAAAGGCGTCAATAAACAATGGGAAGCGGTTATAACAAGGCAGCATATCCATTTTCCAGCACTGGTTTTTTCTTTTAGAACCACATTGTTCCCCTCTAAAAAGAAAGCTGAAGCAATAAGGAACTCAGTGCACATGAAACTGCTTGCCATAACAGGAACTAGTCAAAGCAGTGGTCCTTACCAGGAATTCATCTTCCGCTGACAGTACAGTTTCGGTTATCTCAGGTTCTGCAGTTACAGCAGGCTTCAGATCATCATCACCGATGGATCGAGTGACCTGTTAAAAGAAATTAATTAATTGAACTCTTTAACAGGAGAGATGGTGGTGGAGGAAGAATGGCTATAAACATTTCCCAGTCACAGTTTGTAAAACTTCCCCAGTTAACAAAGATAAAACATAGTAGGAGAGCAAAGGATTCACAAAACCGTGATTAATTTTTTCTCGGATTTAAAACCTAAAATAGATCCGAAGCCTAAATATATTTTGAGAAGATCCAATTATAAATGTCAGTCTGAAGGCCATTATTTGAAATCAGAAGCAATTACTGGGCATGGGTCCAATCGAAGTGTTCACCTGATATGCATCAGATATATAAATGGGTAACCTACTATAATATTTTTTATAGCATCTCCAGGGATACATTGACACATGCAATCAAGATCTGTTTCAGATGCATTTGGGTTTAAAATGTTTCTTCCAGTAAAATATTGGATTTAAATCATACATATATGCTGATATATAATGGGAATATTTTTCCAATTAAATGACTTCTTCTCTAAATTCTAGTTTGTAAGTGGATCCAAGGTTCATCACTCAGCCTTCAATTAAACATGCAGCTATCTGGAAATGAATCATATAAATAAAGGACTTGTTGAGAAACAAACACTACTTGCCTGGAGTGCAGCATGTCCAACCCTCCAAGTATCAATTTGCCATTTTACTTGTCCCCCAGCACTAAGTACACGCTCCCTCTCCTCAATATAGCTTGCGACATGATCCTGATTTTTCAAAGTCTAACCAGTTTCAGAAAAATAAAAACTCACAACAAGCCACAGAACTGAAAAACATTTTGTGTAAATGAATGCAGCTGACCTTACTTAGAGGAAAGGCCTTGCCAGCCCGACATAAAATTGTCTTGCAATCACCAGCATTTGCAACAAAAAGCTTGTTTGTAACTATTAAAGCAACAATGGCAGTGCAGCCAGGATGCCAGTCTTTCTGAACAACTCTCCTAGATTTACGATGAGTATCCAGTTCATTTCTGAATGCAGCATCTGTACTAACAAATGCTTCAACTAATGCATTTCTGGGGCTGCATTCATGTAAAGGGTTTAATTACTTTAAGAACGGGCCTATTGTAGTTTAAAATGTTTTTGAAAGGAGAAACCATCCAAAATTTGCTACCTGCTGGCAGAACCAGTACTTTGCAGAAATCCAGGTAATGCTCGAGCTGAAAACTCAGCAGCTGCTGCACCTGAAGATAAACCGGTAAACATGTATTACTAATTCAAACAAGAAAAAATAAATTGAAAAAATAAAAATAAAACGAAATGAATTTTTGAATGTTCTCCTAAACAAAGAAAGTGATTTTTTTCTTAAAAAAAAAAAACCTGAACTTAAGAGATAAAACAGATACCCCCCTGAAATTAAGAGAGTATTTCATTGTACTTTCAAAAAAAGAAAACAAAAATTGAAGTGCTACGAATTAATGTAGCGGGCTTAGACTGAGGAAGAATGATTTTAACCTACTAATATCTTAGAAATGTGGTGATTAATTGTCTACTATGCTCTAAAGGTAATTTGAATTTATTCTTCCTCAAATTCACGGCCATGTTATGATTTCTATTGAAAGCGAGCATACCTCTATGACCATCAAAGATACCAAAAGCATGGATATCCTTTTCGTTGCACATATGGGGCATAAGGAAGTGGGTATCTTCCATAGTCTCCCTTTTACCGCATGTAGCAAAGGATCCCCAGGAAAGTATTGGACGATAAGCCAAACCAACATTTGAACAATCAAGCCAAATTCTTAAACTGGAATCTACTGCAGGAGGAGCCTTTGATAGAATTTCTCCCTGAGTGGACCAGTTAATAATCTCCTGGTACGTTGTAAGATTCTTGGCACTATCTGCTGGCTGATCTCCATGTGAAATAGAATATTTGTCAAGGGAAAAATCTTTTCCAATTGATTTCTTTCTACTCTCCAAGATTGGATCAAGTTCCAATAGTATATCAGTAAAAGAAGGTCTATTTTGTGGATTGTCATCCCAACATCTCTGTATTAATGAAAGTATGCTTGCTGAAGCACCCGAACCCAGACCAGCAAGAGCAGGTCGTAATTTACCAGACACCACAGATGCTGTAAGTTGCTGTTCAGTATAGTTCATCTCCAGTACAGTGTGGGCCTGCCAGCATTTATGGAACCAAAACCAAAAAATCTAATTATTCATGTTAAGTGGAAAGCAGAACATGCCAGACATAGTTTTGAGAGTCCAAGAGAATGTAATAAACAGAACTTTGCGTTCCCAAATTCTACAAGCTGGCTCAGCCTAATCACAAAAATGAAACAGTTATGATCAGCTCCACGTGTGTTTTAGATATGACTGTATGTGCATACTTTATCAAACAATGTAAATAAATCAACGGAACAAAAGATGTGACATTTAGTATGTGCATGTTTTAATAAACAGTTTAAGAACTTTTTTCCAGCTAACACATACATTTAGATGTTAGGAAGTTATTCTGGTTATCAATTGTTCCTATTACATAGCAAAAAACATGGTTTGCATCAGAATACAAGAAAAACTCAATACAGACAGCTATAGTTCAGGAAATACAAAAAAAAATTGAAAATGAAAGATGATATAAATAACAAACCAAACAAAAGAAAGACTGACCTGAGCTTCTGCACGGAGATCAGTATATGGGACGACACCAGTAAGAAGCTCACTGCAAAAGAATAGAAATGAGTTTTCTTTTCCATAGGGGAGAAAACCATATTAATATTTTTAATATGCGACTTAAAGAGAATAAAAACATGCCTGGGTATATGAGAAAAAACAAGGAATATAAACCTTACTTGATGAACAGGTAAGGACTTTAGTCTAAGCATGTAAAGCAGCATAACTAATCAAGCTCCACCTAAACTGATATATCTAGCTCTTAACACTCTCAACTAGCAAAGCCTATCTCATTATCAGACTTTTTTTTTCTCATTCTACTGTTTGGGCCAAATTTTCTTCATGAATCCTTCCATAACTATTCAGGGGTAAAATTAATTGCAAAACATATTGTATCACTTCTTGTCGCAGCGACAGGTACATAGCTGATTAAGAAACTACATTGACAAGTTACCATGTGTCAATATAGAGACCACAAGAGGATTTGTCTTTCCATTGCTCGGCCAAGGTTAAAAATTATTTAATTGAATCATATTCAATGGCCTGAGTATTTAAGAAACTGTGTAGGCTTCCAAAAAGTTCTCATTTGAACCAACCAATTACAATTTAAATGCTCAAGTAAAAACATGCGAATAAATTCTTCTCCTGGTTAAATATAACAGAAGCTTTGCAAGTTAGAAACATTCTGGAAGTCTTACTTGATGGATATTCCGAAACTATAGACATCTGATTTTTCAGTATGTATCTCCTTCCTCAATATTTCTGGAGCCATATAAATGAGTGTGCCAACCATGTTCTTTTTATGGAAACCACCAGTTGGCTTTCCGGATGATCTCCAGTTCTCAAGAGAAACTCCCTTAAGATTTTTCTGGTATTCTGCCAAACCAAAATCTGCTAAGTGTGGACAAAGGTTTTCATCAAGCTGCATCATATTGAAAAAAATCTCAAAATTGTTTTTCAACAATTTCCAATACCAAAAAGCAAACCATGGATTGACTAGAAGCTTATGGAAGATAATTACAAGAATATTTGCTGGTTTCACATCCCTATGTACAATCTCGTGGTTATGCAGATATTGCAAAGCCTTTGCTGGAAGAAGAAAACAGTGAAAATGAAAAACAACGTAACATTACCCTACAATGTCCTTACAAAAAAAATCTTCTAATTTACCAAATCAATAAAAATATACAATTTAGTGAGAAAATTCAGTTGCATCCAACACTACCACAGAACATGACTTCAAAAATTTTAATCTTGAAGAAAAAAATAAAACAGATAAACTTTTCAAGTGAAAACAAGCCATACCCAGCTGGACTGTGATCATGAGCACCTGATCAATATTTGGACTCCATTCTTCCACATGTAATTTCTCAGAAAGATTACCAGATTCATAGAATTCAAAAAAGAACATATAATTTGGAGGCTTTGCATGAGCTGCAACCAGCTTGGCAATTCCAGGATGATCTAGCTTGCTTCATTATTCCACAAAAACCAATAGGAAGATAAAATAAAAATAAAAAAATAGAGTAAACATAACCCAATATGTTAATGCAACAAAATCCCTTCTTTTGTTTCCAACTACAAATTGCAATGGGATTTGAGTTTCAATAGAACCCATTAAAATCTAAAATTATTGCAAACCACATATCCCCATTAACAAAAACAAGTTAAAGGGATAGATACCATAGGAGTTGAAGCTCCTTATGGAACTTATCAATGTCCTCAGAAGTAGACAAGATTGGTTTTTTAACAGCAACTTTTCTCCCATCCAAAACAGCTCCATAAACCACACTCTCAGCCCCTACACACACAAAAAGAAAACATCAATCACCGAAAGAAAGAAAACCCACATTCAAAAACTTAAAAAGACTCGAACTGTCAGAGAATTTGAAGAGTTTTTTACATACCTTTGGCGATTGGAGAGAGGAGGGTGTAGGAAGAAGGAGGGAGGTGAAGTGGGATTGAATTGCCAGTACAGCATCCTCTTATGCAGGAATTTGGCTCCACAATTTCTAGCCCCATTACCTTATATTTATTTTCTTGCTCCCTTTCTCTTCTTCCTATACAGCTTTTGAAGAGAGGAACAACCGATAAAGTAGGGATCTGTGGATTTTTTTTAGACACAAGTGAAGTGAGTACTCCACCACACCAGTTAGCGGTTAATGTTTTTTTTTCCCCTCAATCTGTTCTTCGGAGGAAATTTCCTTTCCTGCCGTTTTCCGTTTGTATGTCCTCAAGTAAAAAAAAAAAAAAATCATTGACATAAATATAACACGAGGCATATGTCTCTTCTCCTTATCACCTAAATTATTTCTCAAGTGACACTCAAAAATTTAGTTTCCTTAATTTAGCTCATCAAATTTTGCAATTCAAACATAATGAATTAAGGGAGAGTATTTCTTCTTTGGCTACTGTAGTTGAAATCATAAATCAGGCATTTGAAGTAAAATTTCCATAAACCATTTAATTCTAACTTGAATGCACAAAAGTTGATATATAAACAACACCTATCAAAAAAAAATTCTTCAAATCTTTTTTTCTCTCCAAATTTTTACCACATTTATTAAACTTGACCTAGAATCAACTTAAGAGACTTGTTCCAAGATGGTTCGAGGTGTAAAAATATCAATTTGAGGTTGATTTAATTGGAAGGTGTTTGAAAATATAGTAGATATTATTTTTAAAGTATTTTTGCTTGAAAATACATCAAAATGATATTTTTTTATTTTTAAAATTTATTTTTGACACCAAAACATCAAAATAATTCAAAGATACAAAAAAATATTAATTTGAAGCAAAAACAATTTAAATTTTAAAAAAAAAACAGGTTCAATCTCAGTTTGAAACGAACACTAAGACTACCCACGACGCGATCGACTTTGTTAAAACTCAATTTAATTTTCTTAAAAAATTATAAAATAATGTCATTTTTAATTTTTTAAAAAATAAAATGACATCGTTTGATCGTTAGATGGGATTGGATTTAATCACTATGATTTTCATATGATATCCTTCTTTGAGCAGAGTTAAAATTTGAATCCTTTGCTTAGACTCTAAGCCCATATTTGGGTGGTTGCATTCATCTTGGATTATTTCCGAGGTCTTCGCCTTTGGGCTTAGCCCTTTGTGATTTTAAGTTCAACCCAACCCTTAAGAGCGAAGGAGGTGACCAACTACCTTTCAAAATCAACCACCACAAGTTAACTAAATATCTGCGAAAATTTATTCCTTAACAGGGAAGAAACAGACACAGAGAACCGAATAGATCTCTTTCTGTTTGAAAAACACGACGAAGACGATGAAGAATAAATCCTCTTTAATAATCTTGAGTGTCTTGGTTGTGCTCTGTGGGTGTTATACTGAACTGGGTCTTTGCGGACAGGACAACTTCTTGAAGATGAAGCTTGGTGGTGTTCATGACTGTAAAGGTTCTCAAAATAGTGCAGAGATTGATAGCCTCGCTCGTTTTGCTGTCCAGGAACATAACAAGAAAGAGGTTTTTTTTCTTGATCTTTTATCTTTTCTTTGTTGCAATTCTTTGAATTCTTAATTTTCTTGTTTTCTTTTTCTTCTTTTTTGTTGTCAAATATGATGATGATTTGAGAGGGTCATAGAGAGATTTGAGTGCTTATAGTGTTGAATGTTTTTTTAGATTATATATGGTTTCTGATTTTCATTTACTAGAGTTTTGCTTTTTCCCCTTTTTTTGGGTGATTTATTTGTTGATTTAGTCTTTATCTTATGGCTTGATATATTTTTCTAGTATTTCTAACATATAAACCATTTTTGTTCATTTTTTTTTGTTTCTATGAAATATTTGTCAAGAAAACAGGATGATTGATAGTTGATTCATTATTTTAGAAATTAAGATGAAAAAAAATCTAATTAGTTGAAAAAAATTGTTTAATTTTTATAATAATGGGGATAATATATTACAAATATATTTGCATATATGGCTATTCTCAATTGCTCCCTTTTTAGTATTCAAGTTTCTATGGATCCTTGTGCTCAAGCTTTTTTCTTGAGTACTTTCCAAAGTGTGCTAACTGAGTTCAACTTGATCTTTAAATGAATTCAGAAAATTATAGCTAGTACAAGTATTTAATGTTTGTCAATTTGATTACTTTTTTGGCAAGGTCTTAGGTTTCTTAGTATTTACTTTGGATATTGTCGACAGAATGCTATTCTTGAGTTTGTGAGGGTGTTGAAGGCGAAAGAGCAGGTGGTTGCTGGTAAGCTATATCACCTTACTGTAGAGGCAACTGATGCTGGTAATAATAAGATGTATGAAGTTAAAGTCTGGGTGAAGCCGTGGATGAACTTCAAGCAGTTGCAGGAATTCAAGCATGTTGAAGGGGCTACTTCCTCTGACCTCGGTGTTAAACCAGGTAATGGATCTTTTTTATATATATAGATACAAGCAATTGATTGTGTTTTTATTTTTTCCTGTTGATGGTTGTAATGAGAATGGAATTGGTGTGTGAGGTTTTCTTCTCATGTTTTCATTTTCGGTATAACGCTATCTTTTCTTATTAAATTAGCCAATTTTGCTGTCAACGGGATTGGAGATGTACAATCTTAGTTAAATGTAGATTTTGTTTAAAAGGGTGTTATTGAGTAGTAGTTTAGTCGCAAAACAGTGATTAATCAGGCACGTTATGCAAATCAGATGATCATGGATCAGGATGGCAACCGGTGCCAACAAATGATCTTGAGGTCCAAGATGCAGCAAATCATGCTGTTACGTCCATTCAGAAGAGATCCAACTCATTGTCCCCATATGAACTTGTAGAGATCCTTCTGGCGAAAGCCAAGGTTGGCATTTTTCAATGCTGGAGCTCGAAATCTTGCTTCTGTTGTGTCCCATACTTGGATTGATCTTTCCGACCTGTGAGCATTATGGTATATGTGAATGTGGAAGTTTTCCGACTGATTTTTCCATGGTTTGATGTTGCAGGTCATTGAAGATTATGCCAAATTCAATCTGCTTCTGAAATTGAGGAGGGGAATAAAAGAAGAAAATTTCAAGGTTGAAGTAATTAAGAACATGGAAGGAAAGTTTCATGTGAATTTGATGCCATAATATGCTAAAACCCTGTGTGCCTTGGTGTGCTGCTACCTGCATTATGATATAGAACAATAAACACACTACTCTGGCAACTATGCTTTATGTTTGAATCTGTATATATTGATGGTTTATGGCATAGATGTGGCTTTTATGAGTTGCCTCAAATCGTATCTGTCTGTATAGAAATGCTTGAGTTGACAACCTCAAATACAAAATATTGACTGCTTATTGAATGCAGCTAATGTATTTTCCTATCATTTATTCCAAACCATAGGCATACAACACATGTAGCTCTTGTTCTTTATTTCAGACTTGGTGATGGACCATCTCCAATTCAAAAACTAATATAATCCAAACACAACCATAGCAGCAAAGTGCAAATCACATATCTGAAGCCATCCGCTTGTACAAGTATGAAGGCAGGCGAGGAGTGGCCACTGCTTGTAATGGGGTCATCATATAAGTGACAAGTCCAGGTCTTTCTGACATGTCAATTTCCTCTGGCTTGACACCATCAGGGGTGGTCCAATGAAAATGGTGAAGCAGATGACCGATTATAGACGTGACCAGATTGATACCAAGCTGTGCACCAGGACACACCCTTCTTCCAGCTCCGAATGGAAGTAGCCTGAAATCATGACCCTTCATGTCGACATCCTCCTCAAAGAACCTCTCCGGCCGGAACTCTAAAGGGTTCTTCCACAAAGCCGGATCATGAGCCACAGCCCATACATTTACGTGAACAACTGATCCCTTAGGGATGTCATAGCCGCCGATTTTAACAGTAGTACTGGCACGATGAGGTAGCATCAGTGGTGTTGGTGGATGCAACCTCAGCGATTCCTTGACTACAGCTTGCAGGTAAGGGAGATTTGGGAAATCTGCCTCAGTCATGACACGTTCGAACCCAACCACTCGGTCTAGCTCATCTTGAGCCTTCTGTTGAACCCTTGGGTTCTTGATTAGCTCAGCCATTGCCCACTCCACTGAGATTGCTGTCGTATCCATGCCAGCACTGATCATGTCCTGCACAAAATATTAGATACAAGTTTAATTAAACCCTAATCAGTCATAGCCAGTCAACTAAAGATTCATTTGACAGCATAGAGAAACTTCTATCCACCAAATTGTTTAAGATTTTAAGCGAAATGTGCATACATACCCATAGGAGACTAATAAATGTGACCTCACTGAGGTCATATTTTTCTTGAAGTGCTAGCAATGCATCAACAAAATGATTCTTGGCATTACCACTTTTCTTGCGTGCATTGTTATGTTCCTCCATGATAGATCTAACCAGCCTGTCTCGACGAGCATTAAGCTTGGCAAAAGCCTCTTCCTCTAGTGGAAACATCCATTGAAGCCATGGAATGTGCTCGGCCATGGAATGTGATGCTCCCAGCCTAAATCCATCGGAAACAATTGCCTTGAATTCTTGGCCTTGCTCATCAATTATCCCCTCTGAATTCATGAACCGCTTCCCAAATGCCAGTCTTGTAATGTTATTCCAAGCTACATCTCCCAAATATTTCTTCACCAACAAGATTTTTCCATGGTTTTCTGCAAGAGATAAATCATGATCTCAATACAAATCCTTTTAGACAATTTCGAATTAGGCACATCAACCATCAACTGACAGAGTTTAGTGTGATAATTA
>Ga0325411_1007985_pt1 | contig 11497 bp, 12 predicted proteins | sample PopdelMetagenome_13_FD_206181 | JGI IMG/M metagenome (GOLD analysis project Ga0325411, IMG submission 206181) | Populus deltoides microbial communities from Bellville, Georgia, United States - Xylem-PdIQD-R4 | ecosystem: Host-associated > Plants > Phyllosphere > Stem > Wood/Secondary xylem...
TACGCAGGGAGATCCCACTCCTTGATTTGAGCTTCTCTTGTGATTTCCCTCTTTTATAGTGCATCAGAATTCTTGTCACTAGTATAACCTAGGATCTTCAAAACGAGTTACACTCAAACTTGAACGACACACACACACACACACACACACATCTTCCAAAAAAAAAAAAAGTTTTGTTTGATGATTATCAAGGGGTGTGAGGTTATCAATTCCATAGAAGAAATGAGCATTGCAAATTGGACATGAAGGATTTACTAAAAAATCTTGAAAAGAGACTCGAGGACTTGTAGTAACAAGGCCATGCAAAAACCCCCATGTCACTAGCATCTGCTTCAACCCCCCAATTGTATTATCCTTATGGACAACCAATCCACATTTCTGATGGGGCAGTCCAGATTAATTCCTGTACAGTAATGTAATAATTAAGAAGAAATGGAAGTGTATATCACCATTGTTTTTAGCTGCTGAAATGTCGAGATATGAGCCTTTTCTTACATAATATGTGATACAAATAAGATTACATGTTATTATTCCCTGTAAATTAATTATGTGCTATCATGGGATCGAGATGCATGTAAGGTTGTTTCAACATGATTTGAATGCTTAGTTTTCCAATATGGTAAGAAAAAAAATGTGAATTTACTGTCTTACAATCAAATTAACATGTTACTTGAACTAGATAGCTTGAAATTGACATGAACCAATTTCCCACTAACCTCATGCCATTATTATTTTAAATTAAATGAATAATATGAAATAAATTCCATGCGAAAATATTTAGCTAGGTACACTTCTGTGACATTTACCCAATATTGTAGCTAAAATTTCATAGGACATTGATCATAGTACTGTAATTTTAATTTCTTGTAATTGAGATTTCAATTGATTTCTAAGAAAGGATACAATAGGTGGAAATGATGGTGAAAGCCTTTTAATTAGGTAGAGGAAAAGCTTTCGTTAAGTTGATCAAGTATGGCTTGGTGACTACAATTAAGTGAAAAAAAAAAAAAAGTTGAAAATAAATATAACAAATTTTTATAATTAAAAATATTAGAATTAAAATTAAATATAAACGAAAAAACTTAATGACTCACCACAATTTTTTCTCTACAAGGGAACTAATTAACTTTCACTTATATATATATATATATATCTTTCACATAAAATACAATTATATGTATGTATTTTGTCTAGTCGAAGTGTATTGATTTTCTCATATCTTGTTTTTTATTTTATTTTTTTCCATCCAGAAAATTGGTTGAGGAATTAAGATTGATCAAAATAACAAGAATGAGAAAGAAAAGATAAACTAATTTTATTTTATTCCATTCCATATTCTCCTCGTATCTTATTAAGCAAACCTAACATAAGCATTGATCAGACTACATGCTGCTATATTTTATTAGTTCTTAGCTACTGGCATAATACTATGCTTTATTTTTTCCTATAATCATAGCTAATAAGATATATACATTCCCCATCTACTTGATTTTGAGAGGCATGAAAACTCTCGATTGAAGAAAGATATCACTTAAGAGTGGGAGGTCTGTAGCCTCCTTGGTGGAGTGGGGGCTTGGAAGCCCCTTACTGTAGAATGATCAATGATGTGTGACAGATACGTAACCTCTCTATGATGGCATGAGAGCCCTCCATTAGAGAGTGATACTGGTCCGAGACTGCATTGAAGAGGCGGGAGATCTAAGATCAATCTTTGATGAATTGTTGAGAGACCTTTTAGCATCACGTAGAGAATATGTTAATCCAAGACTATATTGGAGAATGATGCCCATGCACTAGGTGTCCATACACCCATATAGGGTTTTAGGTTTTTTTTCTATTTTAGAATATTTTTTTTGGGTTTATTTTAAGGATTTTTTGCATCCATTTTATTTAGATCTATCGTTATGGAATCATCAAGTTAACATGCAATAAAAAGAAAATGAAAGCATCGCCTTATTTTTTTGTTGCTGGAATTTTTTGTATGCCACCTAATTCTAATACAAGGGGTGATTTCTTTAATGTCATTTGAATGCTTAATTTTCTAATATGGTTCAAAAGATGTGAATTAACTATTCAATGTAGCTGAATTGATACAACCAAAAAAAAAAAAAACTAAAGATGATCGAAATTAAACTAAAGTATTTTATATTGAGAGATATAGAACACAAGTTTTAGCCACTACTCTATTTTTATATAAGAGAGATCGATTTTCTCTTCACCACGAATTAACAAAGTCCAACCTCCTTCTTTCTTTTTATCCAAAACTAAGCAAAGATAAATTTCAAGGTCTGTATGATTTTTGTATAATTAAAAAGTTCTTGTCAGGAGCTCATCAAATGACAAAAAAAAATAAAAAAATAAATAAAAATAGGGTAACAAAGTAGGAATTTAATCATCATGTATGGAACTTTTTTGTCCATAAAACCACCACTTCTAAAAATTGAATTAAAATGAAACTAAAACATAAAAAAGTTTTTTTCCTTCTGATCCTTCTCTTTCTCCTCAAAATACTAAGTTTCATGACTAGTGTCGCACGTCCCCCGCGCGGCGATTCGGCGATTTTTCATTAGTTTTGCTTGATTGGTTCTTGGGAGTCGCCACCTAGTAATTTATGGAATGCTACTAGGAAACCAGATGAACTGGTCTTATCAGAGATTCACGAATAAGGGACTGGTTGTGGTTAGAGAAGGTGTTAGCACCCCTAACACACCCTACCTGAGGTAAGCTGCTTCGTGGACTTGATGTGTTAAAGAAGTTTTAAAAATTCTGTTCTTTCATCGAATTTTAGAAATACAACTTACGTGTAAGTTCATAATTCTTTATTCGTGAGCAAATCAAAATCTTAAATTCTTCTTTATTCTTGCAATTTTATCATAAATAAAAACAAACCTCCATAAAACAAATACAAACACACACATACACTTTCACTATGTTTTTTCTTTTCTTTTTCTTCTTTTTGTGTTTTTTCATCTACACTTCAAAATACAAATTCAAAACAACTAAACAAAAATTACATTACACAATTTTAAATTTACAAAATAGCCCCTAAAAACCCCATAAATTGCAGGGGAGGCCTTCTGGACCCGTATGAACAGTGGCAGCGCGTCCTTCCACGCGCCACCGCCACTGGCGGCGCGTGGACCCACGCGCCACCGCTAAAGAGACCAGCAATGGGGAAGATCCGAAATGGCTTCCTCCCCTCTTCACTTTCCTCGCCGCCGGCGACAACGCCGTTACCTGCAAAACACCCAAAACGCAACAAGCAAGTCTGTTTTAGTCTTGTTTTCAGATCGGCTTCCCTTTCTTTCCCCTTTTCAGATCTGGTTCGTTCGGGTTCTTTGGATCTGCTTCACTGCAGATCGGTCTCCTTCGGTCATCCTCTTCTTCTCCTCTGCTCCATGTGCCGGAGCGGCAAGGAGGAACGGACGAGAGAGTGGTGTTGCTGCTAGAGGCGGCGAGCTGGCCGCTGGTTCAGGAGGAGAGAGCTGAGGAAACCGAAGCTGCTGCTGCTGTGGTGGGGTGGGCCGTTGCTGCTGGAAGAAGGAGAAGCCGAAGGGCAATAGTTGAGGGACAGCTGGCTTTGGCTTGCTTTGGGGCTGAGGAAAAGGGAAAAGCTTTGGTTTTTTTCTTCTTCTAAGGGAGCGGCGGCCTGGAAGCAGAAGGGGAACAACTCTGGTTTCGGCCCGGCGTGTGGCTGAGCTGGGGCTGTTGGTTTTGTTTCTTCAGTTTTAGTCGGGGAAGGGAGGGTCTGTGGAGATAAGGCCGTGGCTGAGGGGAGACGGCCTGGTGTGTGGCTGGTCAGCGGCTGGGGAAGGAAAGATGAGGAGGAAAAATGGCCAGGAGCTGAGGTTGGAACCGCTGAGAGGGCAAAGTCAGGGGGCTCTCTTATGCTCCCTGTTTTTTGTTTCAAAGGGAGAGGGGTTCTCTCCGGTTTGCTTTTTCAAAGCCAAAGGAGGGGGCGGCTTTTTTGTGGTTTAAGAGGGTGGCGGCTGCGATGGTTTTTTGTAGGTTTAGGTTTTTTTCTTTCTTTCCCTCAGTTTTTCTCCGCCTCTCTGTGTCTTCCCCCGTGTCAATTTCTCCCCCCCTCTTTTGTGTTCACTGTAGCTTAGTATTTATAGGAAAAGTTTTTCTAGGTTTTCAAACTAGTCCCTCAACTTTTCCTTTCCTTTTCTTTTTCTCTTTTTTTTTGTAAATTTTCATTTTTCTTATTTTTTTGTATTTTTGAAAACGAGCAATATCAACATCAACTCAACAAGGAAAATCAGTGATCATAAAATTTACGCATTAAAAATTGAACGCGTTCCAAATTCCTTTGAAAATTTTAATTCTTTTGAGATGACGTTGAAAATGCTAAAAACAATGCAAATATATCAAACATGCATTTTTGGGGTTTTCATTGTTTTTTTGCTATTTTTTGGTTTTTTCTGTAAATTTATCAAAAACACGGGTGAAAAATTGGGTAGCAACAGATGCCCCCTCTTTACAATGCTTACGAAGCAAAAATTCTTTAATGTTTTGCGTAGTAAGCTTGTAAAGAAAACAAAAGGTCTTCCTGGCTTACTAAGTGATCCACTCAGCCAAGGACTTTGCTTTTCAAAAGAAAGTGGTCTCATTATCTTGGGTGACCTGCCCATTTTGAAGAAAAGTGGTCCATTTTCAAGGGTGACCTGCCCACACACTCTCATAATGGTCTATTTTCAGGGGCGATTTGCCCACACATACGCTGGTCTATTTTCACGGGCGACCTGCCCACACATACTCACACTGGTCTATTTTCAAGGGCGACCTGCCCACATACACTCTCATTGTGGTCTATTTTCACGGGCGACCTGCCCACACATACTCATTGTGGTCTATTTTCAGGGGCGACCTGCCCACATACTCACACTGGTCTATTTTCAAGGGCGACCTGCCCACACACACTCACACTGGTCTATTTTCACGGGCGACCTACCCACACATACTCATTGTGGTCTATTTTCAGGGGCGACCTGCCCACACAAACTCACACTGGTCTATTTTCACGGGCGACCTGCCCTTTTGATTGGGTTAACCTGAGATCCCATCTGGCGATTTCCTTTAACCAGAACCAAAATTGGTGTGTAGCTCGGTCAACCTGACATCCCATCTGGCGATTCCCTTTAACCAAAGCTAAACTCTGTGTGTGGTTAGATTAACTTGAGATCCCATCTAGCGATCTCCTTTAACCATAACCAATACAAACATGTGTGTGTGGTCTCATTATAATGGGTGACCTACCCAGATGAAAGATGATGGTCTTATTATGATGGGTGACCTACCCAGATGGAAGATGGTCTCATTGTGATGGGTGACCTACCCAAATGGAAGATAATGGTCTCATTATGATGGGTGACCTACCCAGATGGAAGATGGTCTCATTGTGATGGGTGACCTACCCAAAGAAAGATGGTCTCATTATGATGGGTGACCTACCCAAATGAAGATGATGGTCTCATTATGATGGGTGACCTACCCAGATGAAGGTGGTGGTCTCATTATGATGGGTGACCTACCCAGAAGAATGATAGTCTCATTGTGATGGGTGACCTACCCAAATGCAAGATGATGGTCTCATTGTGATGGGTGACCTACCCAAATGGAAAGAAAAATGGTCTCATTGTTATGGGTGACCTACCCAAAAAAAGTGATGGTCTCATTGTGATGGGTGACCTACCCAAAGAAAGATGGTGGTCTCATTGTGATGGGCGACCTACCCAGATGAAAGATATTGGTCTCATTATGATGGGTGACCTACCCAAATGAAAGATGTTGGTCTCATTGTTATGGGTGACCTACCCAGAAAAGATGGTGGTCTCATTGTGATGGGTGACCTACCCAGATGCAAGACAAAAGGTGGTCTCATTATAATGGGTGACCTACCCAAATGAAAGATGAAAAGCGGTCTCATTGTAATGGGTGACCTACCCAAACGGACGATGATGGTCTCATTATGATGGGTGACCTACCCAGATGAAAAAAATGATGATGGTCTCATTGTGATGGGTGACCTACCCAGAAAAAATAATGATGGTCTCATTGTGATGGGTGACCTACCCAAAGGAATGATGATAAGATTTTTTCAAAAAAAATGGTCTCATTGTTACGGGTGACCTACCCAGAAAAAATGATGGTCTCATTATAATGGGTGACCTACCCAAAGAAAGAAAAAAAATGATGGTCTCATTATGATGGGTGACCTACCCAAAGAAAGATGGTCTCATTATGATGGGTGACCTGCCCAGAAAAAATAAATGGTCTCATTGTGATGGGTGACCTACCCAGGGAAAAAGAAAAGAGTGGTCTCATTGTAATGGGTGACCTACCCAGGTGGAAAATGGAAGGTGGTCTCATTATAATGGGCGACCTACCCAAATGGAAAAAAAATGATGGTCTCATTGTGATGGGTGACCTACCCAGATGAAAGATAAAAGGTGGTCTCATTATAATGGGCGACCTACCCAAAGAAAGATGATGTTTGGTCAGGACTCAAAGGCACACTCGAAAGGAGGTAGGGTTAGAAAACGCACTACCTGAGAAGTGAGGGCTCAAAGGCGCACTCAAAAGGAGGTAGGGTTGGCAAACGCACTACCTAAGAGATGGTGGCTCAAAGGCGCACTCGGAAGGAGGTAGGGTTGGAAAACGCACTACCTGAGAAGTGATGGCTCAAAGGCGCACACAAAAGGAAGTGAGGGCTCAAAGGCGCACTCAAAATGAGGTAGGGTTAGAAAACGCACTACCTAAGAGAATGGTGGCTCAAAGGCGCACTCGGAATGAGGTAGGGTTGGAAAACACACTACCTGAGAAGTGATATGTATCACCAATCTGACAATGATAAAAGCAATGCATTATGATTGATATGCATGTATCCTTACCTGATTTGAAATATAGGTCCCCCCCTCTTTGATGATTCATCGTCATAGGGTGCCTTTGTTTATTTTCCAAAGCTTTCTTTTTGCTTTCCATGCATTGGCTCATTCATGTTCTAGCCATGATTCAGTTGTAAGTGCAGTGCCTATCTTAGGCTGTCTTCGACGATTACTGCTCTCGTTGTTCGTCAAGCTTGACTATGCCCCCAAGTGTGGTGTTGCTTGATTCATCATGAAGGATTTTCTCTCCTAGATTCTTTTGAGAATTATCCTCTGATCAGCTGTGTGCATCATGCCAACACCCATCAAGGAGGTCAACCAGTCATGAACCTGCCTCCAGTTGAAACATACATTTCAAGTATGTTCAGTCATCAACCTTCATGGAACTGTCAGGTCATCCAGACATGGATCTCATACCTTGCAGTAAAAGGCTCATCGTTGTATGCTCAATGATCTCATACTGCTTGTTTTCCTTCTCAGGATCCATTGGATTGCCTCCAGGTGGTCAACTTTTCAAGGGGTCTCGAGAAGTGTTGATGTCATTTCTGTCTGGGATTTTACAAATTCAATCGATGTTCTTATTTGACAATCTTTCTTGTTCTGGAATCAAAGCTCATATTTCAACAGTCATGTCTATTCAAGTCTAAACGTTGAAATGAAATCAAAGAGATGTTAGTTTTGGAAAAGATCTTTTGAAAATCAAGCTTCTTCGATCAAAGATCCAACATACATTATTCAATGTAATCCTTTGATTGTCTTGTATTTTGAAAACAGAAATGATTCGTTGTAAGATTAAAATGACTTTTTTTCATGGTTCTTTGTGTCAATTTTAACCTTTGATCTTGGGTATCTCATTTGATGGTCTGCGATGAGGTGACCTTCTGTGAATTACAAGAAACAAAAGGCTCAAGTCCAAACTTGAGGATTCATCAAGAAAGATGGTTTTCTTTTTTAGCACCAATTTTATCAGCATGCATAATAACCAGTAGCTTAATTCATAAAGCCACGACTCTTATGGAAAAACTCTTCAAGTTTTGAGAGCGCCATTTATCAGTTCAAATTGCTTACTTGATCAAAAAGGGCTTTTAAAAGCACGTAATGCAGGCTATGGTTCATAGCTATGAAAGAAAGGGATTTCACAAGCTCAAAAGGTGTTTAAGGGTTTCAAAGACCTAGGATCAACATTAACTATTCATCAACTCTCTTTCTCTTGTTGTCATTGTAGAGAAAATGACATATAACCTTGTTAATTTCAGAGATCAGAATTCTCTTAACATAGGTTATAATGCTAATCCAACTTTTTCTTTGATGAATAACCAATCTAATCTTTTTGAAGACACTAGAGGCTTTATCATAGACACACCAAAAGATATGAAACTTGATTTTTTGGTGTTGACTTTTGGCATTTGTTGTGTCTTTCTTCAATTGAAACTTTTTTCTTTTAGAATTGATAGGCATTCTCCTTTCATTCCATTCTTTTTTCTTTTTTTCTTTTTTTCTTTTGCTTTTACATAGCCTTCCTCAAAGTTTTCTTGGATGGCCCTCAATCTATGGCTTTTCTTCTTCTAGCCCTTTCTCAATCATTGGGCTTTTATTCTAAGCCTTCCTTTTATCATTGATTCTATCAGTGTGTTCATCCTTCCTAATAACATATCTCTCATTTGCCCCCAGTGTAGGGTGTGATCCTAGTCAGGGTTTCTTTTTGAAAGAAAATTTCCATAAAGCTCAAATTGGGGACGACAAGGGATAATATTTTAAGAAATGTAAAAGGATAACAAAGATGGCCTTTTCTCATTTCAAGCAAGATCGGTTAGAACCGATAAATTTTGACCTCGTCCAGTGTAATGATTGGGACTTGTAAGAATCATTGATTCACGAGTCCATAGCTACCGAATCCACTACATGTCATTATGCATACTGTTAAAACTTAACTGTATGAAGTGTGGTTCAGTTTCAGGAGGTATGAGTTCAAAATTGTTTGGTCACCTCATGGTATTTTCAAGCATCGAGTCATTTCTGCAGTCAAAACACTTTTAGTCTTCAGGATTAAACTTTGCATGTTGGAGTTTGATCAAAAATATTTTATGAAAATACCATTTGAAAGAAGCATCTCATGATTTCATAACAAGATGAAGACAAAGAAAAGACATGTTTCGTTAAAGGATGAAATGTGATCCCAAAACAAAATGCAGAATGACAAAATCCATAACAGAAATGATTTGACAGGTCAACACCCTTCGTGGATCAGCTACTCTAGTCATATCTGTGTTTTGCCAAGCAATTCCAATCACTCGTCATTTTGAGGATGTTCTGGCGACAAAATGATCGATGACATCATTTTTCACAAACTCAGCCGGATTCTTGAAACTCTTGCATCTGTTCAAGTAAAATGGTCGAGGAACCCACCATGATATTCACATCTCGTGTCTGGATTATACCACTTAGGAAACAGTGGTTGCATTAGATTTCGGAGCGACAAGTCTGGAATCTGGTATATGCGGGTAGACAAACTCAAATGGCAGAGGAATGTCAATCTTGACAAAGACATTTGAGCAGTTCATGTTATGGCAAGACCTGACTAGGCAAAATAACTGAGGTTTCTCAATTGAGAGTCATCTTCTGATTCAACTCTTTTCACAGTTTTGGAATCCACGGTAGAGCCTTCAATCTCTCTCATCTTGATAGCTAGCTCAATTCTTTTGGCAATCCACAACTTCATGTAAGTATTCCAATGTTGTTGTGGTTGGTTGAGGGTTGTTGGAAACCTTTCAACAGCTTGGAAATCTTGGCAGCGCTCGAAAAATACAGCACTGCCACTCCCGATGTGTGAATTGACGCATTGTCTTTATTGGAGGAGAAACTGATGAGTCTGAAATTCCTCTATTTCCTCTTTGATTCACCACTAACGGTGTAGGAAACAGCCACCTGTAGAGGGAGTTATGCTCTATTGAAGTTTCAGTCTTCTTCTTGTTTTTCAGCCCAGGTCTGTCTCTTCTGCCTACTCAAGTGTTTCAGTGCTGAAACTGATGGGGGAAAGTTTCACAGCATATGAAACTACTACATTCCCTCTTGCATTCTCCACTGGCAGATCCACAAACAAATCTCTACAGAGAGAGCTCTGCCACATAGTAGTTCAGCGTTTGCTCTTGTTTTCTAGCTCAGGTCTGGCTTTTCTGCCTACTATAGTTTTTTGATGCTAAAACTGGTGGGGTAAGTTTTCATATTTTCTGAAACTACTACATCCCCTTTTGCATTCCCCACTTACAGAGCCATAAACGGGTTTTTGTAGAGAGAGCTCTGCCACGTCAAAGTTCGACGACTGCCCATGTTTTCAGACTAGGTCTGACTCTTCGGCCTACTCCAGTGTTTCAGTGCTGAAAGTAGTGAGACAAAGTTTTATAGCGTATGAAAGTATTGCATCCCATCTTGCATTCCCCACTTGCAGATCCACAAACAGATTTCTGTAGAGAGAGCTCTGCCATGTTGAAGTTCAATGCCTGCTTCTGTTTTTCTCAGGTCAACATCCGATGCAAGAACCAAGGCTGTCATTAGCTAATGACTGGAGGCATTGCTGCTTTGTTCATGACTGAAAAAGATAGGTGCAGCTTCAATGGGGCGTGGACAAGCAGCGTCCCCATAAAATACCGTGTAGACATTCCCTTTCCACTTGATGCTCTACACTTGTTCAGGCAGATCTGAGTCTAGCTACTTCACCTTTGATGCTCTCAACTTCCTTTTGACACTGAGCCTCTCTCTGACCCCTTTCTTCATTTGTCATCATCGTTTTTCAATCAGGGGTAGCAAAGCTTATTTGGGGGACCTATTTTTCATCCCGGTGCATGCATAATAAATGTATGACATGTCATCTATATGATGAACTGGCCCTTCGAGGGGTGACATATGGTCGTAACTCTTGTATGATGAAACAAGAATTTTTATTTTTGCTCAAACTCTACAATAGAAATTTCTTGAGTGATGACCATTATATCCCCTATAAGTCCTGAGTTCAAGATACTTCAAGAAGGGCTTGCTCAGATGCAAAACAAATATATACGGAGCATACATCCTAAAGGCAGGTTCTAATCTTTTTATGTGAGACAAAGGGTAGGTTTACTACTTGGTCTCTAAAAAGGGTCTCTTGTTGTCCCAGTGATCACCCTCGTGAAGGCAATATGGGGGCTCAGCAGATAGTGGGATGGCACATAAACCAATCACTAACAGTCTAAGCACTCAACGAAGAGTTGGGGTTTACACAAACTTAAACCTTGACTAAAAGTCGTAAGGTAAGCTGTTAGTCCCCCACCTAACCTAAAGCTTGTGATGCATAAGAAAATTATTTACGATGCATGAATAAAACATAAATAAAATAAAACAAAACTCGAAAAAAACTTGAACACATCAAAACACAAAGCTTAGTCCGATAATGTTAGAAAACATTACCTGTCCCCAGTGGAGTCGCCATTCTGTCGCACGTCCCCCGCGGGGCGATTCGGCGATTTTTCGTTACTTTGCTGGATTTGTTCTTTAGGAGTCGCCACCTAGTATTGGATTGAGGGTTACTAGGAAACCCGGATTTACTGGTCATCGTCAGAGTTCCGAGGGTAAGGGAC
>Ga0325411_1007986_pt1 | contig 11497 bp, 4 predicted proteins | sample PopdelMetagenome_13_FD_206181 | JGI IMG/M metagenome (GOLD analysis project Ga0325411, IMG submission 206181) | Populus deltoides microbial communities from Bellville, Georgia, United States - Xylem-PdIQD-R4 | ecosystem: Host-associated > Plants > Phyllosphere > Stem > Wood/Secondary xylem...
GTCTTAAGAGGTCTACCATTATTAGGATTGACGAGCTTAGTGTACGAAATTGGTTTTATTTTAAATGGGTTGATAGATCAGATAAAAATTAAGTGAATTTAAATAGATATACCCATTTAAAAATAAAGATTTTATTTTGTATGATATCAATATCTATTATTATATTTTTCCTTCTATTTCTTTCGTTAAAAACATTTATTTCTCTAAGTTTAACCTAAGAAAATCAAGAAAGAATTAAAAAAGGAAAAAAATAATTCATTATAGATATGTGATACTATAGGAATGAATTCTATCTCTAAATAATAGCTCAATACCTGATAGTTTTTATTTGTTTGGATTAATTGATCATGTATGCGAATATTTTTAATAATTTTGAGAGTTTAAATAAGTTTTATAATTTGACATGTAAGAATTTAATTGAAAAAAACAAATTGAGGAACTAAATTGTATTTGTTGTAAAATATGACGACAAAAACTTTCAATCAAGGGCTTTTTTTATAAGAAAAATAAAAAAACAAGGACCAAGGTAAATTTATTAAAACAAATCCAGGAATAAAAAACGTGCGTGCTATAGAAGCATAACATGTGTTCGTTTTCTGGTATTCATTTTTTTAGCTAGTCCCATCCACAAGCATGGGCAGATCATCTCGAAGTCTTTTCACAGCATATTCTACCAACGGATCATTAAGCACAGCAAAATAATTTCTGAGACAAGAGGCCTGGTAAAAGCATATCTTAAATACTTCTCTACAGAGAGAACACCGTCTACACACCTTCACGATCCATTTGCAATACCAATCCTTTTATTTAGGCATCTTCCCTTAATCCTCCCTGAAAACAAAAATACGAAGAAAGTATCCTTAGACAAATGCCATTTCTGCGGTAAGGTCTCAATTGGATCCATAAAGCATTTGAAATTCTCATTTAAGTTCTTCATATAAGCTCTTGATAAGTTTTTATAGGAAAACATTAAATAGATTGCCTTTGGATGGAATCCATTAAGGAAAAGAGATTCGATGGAGAATTTATGAAACTATGGGGACCCGATTGAGAAGGAAAATTGTTAGCGGACCTATATGGTTGGGAGACTTTTTTGAACTTTGCCCAAAACCTAAAATTGATCCCACTTTTCAGTTCCATTTTACACCAACCCACTAATGTATCAGTTGGTTAGATTCAGCAGAAACCAGATTTCCAACCACACCCCACCCCTTCAAACTGAATTTTGACAAATTATCAAGTGTGGTAAAATAAGCCAAAGCAAATCTACCAGGATAGGAACTGCTTTCAGAGGTGAAATTTTTGGAAACTGAAAATCGAACACGACACCAAATGAATGTCATGACAAGACACAAAGCATATGTTAGTCAAACCAACACATTAGCCTTGTTGACAAACATGCAGGAGTGCCAGAGAATTTGAGCACAAGTGACACGTGAGCTTATGCATACAAAAAAATCAGCAATAACATTTGAGTTAGAGGCCTTAATCATTCTCAAAAGAAAAGAGGGGGGTTAAAGCTATAATCAAATAAGATTTAAATATTTCCAACTCTTTTATCCTCTTGTAAGGAATAAAAAGTCATTGCAGCATCAAATATAGACATACAATTGATCAAGTTTAAATTACTTCCTTCAAGCACTCCAATGGTATATATAGAAAGTTAGTGGGTTAAAGAAAGATCGATATGGAGACCATAGAAATCACGGGCTGTGTAAGTTCCATGAGGCAAAGCATAGATATATGAAAAGATATAAATTTCATACGGTAACAGCTAATGCTAAATACATAAAGTTTGGTTCACGGACAGGCAATAATGAACTTACCCAGCAGTCACTGACATACAGAAGCATATGCAAAGACAAAGTTAGTCCACTTAGAAATTACCTGTAGAGAGATTCCATGGTATTCTTCAGCTTGGCAACATCAGCACCAACAATTGTAGTTTCCTTTTTGCCATTTTTGTAGAAATCAAGAGTTGGCTGCAAAAGAAGACTCAAATCAGAAAGATTTGAGCCATAAGCCCTCCAAAAAGAAAATTTGCACAAGTCGGCAAGGCTTCTTTTGAGGTATAAATGAAGTGATTGTATAAGGAGAATAATGTACTTATACAACTATGAGAGAAAAAAAATTGTAGAAAAGAAAATTAAACTCAAAACAAGAGTGCCTCCCATCCCACTGTACTTCAACCAAGGCCTCTAATGGCAACAAACACTAGACATTGTATGTTTCTTCTTATGCCAGCCACTATAAATGCTGAAAAAAATATGAAAGCAGAACATACATGTAAAATGTTACAAACTTTCCTCCTGCCAAAACCTACAAAAGATATTCCCTAACACCCTGCCACAGTGGAATGGTTAACATACAATCCATTAACACATTGGCATGCCCAAAACCTTCTCCCTAATGCCATGTTGGCTCTCATTGCATCTTGCAAAACCAATACACAATTTCCCATGCCTGCTCCATCACGATCAAGTCATGCAGAGAACTCTTTAAATCTGAACATTCTAATTTATATGCACCTTCTGGTTTCCTAGCAGTAAGTGGAGAATTCCATGTTTTTTAATGTCACATCACAACCTTGGAAAATTTCTTATTTATTCTATGAAGAAAATGAAGAACAGATGCAAAACATATGATATTATTGGTTCAAAACAGTCACTCAGCAGGTAATAGAAACAGAGAACAGGAAGGGAACTTCGAGACAGCTCAAACTCTCAACCTTCAAAAACTTTGCATAGAGTGGGTAATCTTAGGACTTGAACCTGAAACAATTTGGTTGCAAACCCAATACACATACCATCCATTCCCAAGAACACTCTCAGAATAAAATAAGAACAAATACAAATATATTGATTAGTAGGGATGTTCAGGGAGCATATACAGAATAAGAGCAATCAAAGAATGAAAAAGAGGAGTGAACTTTACCACAGCAGCAATATTCAAGCTCGCCAATGCATTTTGAAGACCTTCCTGCAAGGGAGGCCGGCAACATTAGTCCCTACCATTTTGAATTCATGACTATCTATGCTACCACAAGACAGGAAGGAATTTGGCCCTTTAACAAGGTTGCTTTATATCTATGAAATATGAAGACCAGAGCTATGTCACATTGCTATAATGATCACAAGATAGGCTTTCCTTTGAGCCTAATAAGAATACTCAACAGTCAAAACTAAGTCTTGATTTCTTGATTGTTTCAACCAATGTGCTCACACTACTATACTCTTACTCATTTTTAATCCACACCATCCCATGTTTCCAATGTGGCAGACAGATCAAACCATTGACCATTTTCAGTGGGTCATTCAGATCACAGGGATAGTTTTAACTTTTATCTTAGATAAACCTAAAGCACACAACCTAATGTTTCATGCATAATATTGATGTTGTTTAATGCCTTCAAATATTATTTCCCCATGGTCTTACGCTCCTATTCCTTTTCAATTATCTCAACCCAGGTTATGAACAAAATAAAAAGCTCCACAAATCCCCCCAGACAGATTCAAGCCTTTGACCGTTAGGACAGGTTCATCTTAGGTGCCTCTGTAGCGCAGAGACTAATGTTTCATAAATAATGCTATTCATTACACCTTTTAATCAATAATGACTATCAGCCACCAAAATTTAGGTTATAGTGTTTGTGGTGGTGGCGGTGAATTAAAATTAAAATTGCAAATTTGATTACATTTTAATTGGTTTCATCGATTCTCTTAAGATGTAAATAGAAAGAAAATCCCATGATATAGAATCAAGAGAGAAACTTTTTCGTAAGAATAGAAGTATCATTTTTACACCATGAAGCATGAAACTTTCATACCGTGTCAATGTCAACTTTATATATTGTTGCATGAGGGTATTTCTTACTCAGCTCTTCGATTACAGGAGATATAAACTTGCCTGCAGGAGATGAACACTCAATAACATGACCAAACAGGAAGCTCTACGTGCTGTATTGTGCACAAACATCTACATAGGAGAAATCACAATGCCCGAAAGCAAAACAAAGCGATGATTGATGAGGAACTTACAAGGCCCACACCATGTAGCAGTAAAATAGAAAACCGCTGGAGAAGACTTCTCTGAGTCAACGAATTTTCAACAGAAAAGTAATGTAAGCCACAAGGAATGCACAATGCAAGGAGCTGTCACTTTAGACCTTATATTTCTAATGTTTGTTTTTTTAATTTGAAAGTCCACCAAATTCAAATTGCATGCAACATAGAATAATTAATAATTTAAGGACTGGATTGAACAAACTGAAAGAGTAAAAGGACTAATTTTGGAATACCTTGAACATTTTTCAGTCCGCTATTCAGCTCTTCATCAGATTTTACAAGAACAATGTTTGATGCACCTGAAATTATATGATCGATTCATCATTAATTCAACGGTTATACATACATGCAGCATTAAAACACCAGAGAATTATAAAAAGAAAAGGAGATTAAGGCTTTACCGGAGGAGGAGGAGAGGGTTCTTTGGAAGAGTTGCAGATAAGGAGTTGAGAAGTGAAATTTTGTGGTGAAGTTGGAGAGAGATTTAGAAGGATGTGAGGTTTTGCTTGGATTTGAAATTAGGTTTTCATGAAGACGACGGGAGAAGGAGTTCATTGAACTCCGGTGGCTTCCGAAAATTAAAGCTCGAACCAGCAGTGCTTTATTATTCCCCCTCATGTTTTGCTCTCGCTGTTTGTTACCAAATCTCTCTCTCTATCTCTCAGTCTCTCCGCTTTGTTGTTTTGTTCCGAGCACCGCTTTCTGGTTTCGGGGACATGAAAAATCCAGGATACACAAACAAACGAAATAATGGGCTTGTAGTCCATGGGTGTAAACTCTTGGACCTAAACCGGCCCAAACATCTTAAACTAGAAATGATCTCAATTTACCACTAACAAAACCGGCCCAATACATGGTTTCCAAGCCTAGATCCATCTTTTTGACCTGGGCCAGCCAAAAAAGACCTCACCATATATATATATATATATATATTTGCATTTGTGATTAATATAAATTTTCCTTTGCTGATTTACCTGATTCGACTATGTTAATTGGATGATGTTACGAAGTAAACATTGTTTCGAAACAAATAATGTGGATTTTGCATGCGATGGAGCTCCAGATCCTTATGATATTTAATTACGAGCATCAATGAGCTGTAAGTTAAGAACAATCATTTAACGTTAGGTTATAAACCTAATTACTAGTTGAAACTAGAAAAAAGAAAAAAAATATATTTTTTTTTAAATAAAAACACATCAATTATAATGTTATGACATTTTAAAAGTAGATTGAGAACAATCTGATTTTATTATTTAAAAAAACTAAATCGAATACACTATTTTAATAAATAAAAAGCATACATATTTTAGGTGGTGCTAGATAGGTGATCCATGCTATGCCGTGAGCCGGTCTAAATTTTCTCAACATAAAAAAATAATATTCAATTGACAATAATCTAAGACAAATTAGGTTAAATTTACTAAAGTACAACTCACGATATAAAACCGAAATAACCAGCATAAAGGAAAGCGAAAAGAAATTGTAAAGTTCAAGACCTAATAAGCAAATCCAAGTCAACTCGGCCTACCTTGATAAACCCACAATCCACGATATAAGATCGAGATAAAATAAAAAAAATAAAAAAAGCACCTGGCAAAAAAACAAAGTTCAACAAAAAAACTTAAAAAAAAACTCAAGCTAACCCGAGTTAACTTTACCAACCAGACATCGTAATAATCAAATAGAAAGAAAGTGAAAAAATAACAAAGCTCAAGAATAAATTATTTCATGCAAAACGATGAAATTGAAAGAAAAAAAACTCATAAAAAAATCAAACTTCCAAAAGAAGCACTGAGCAAAAAATACTAAAGTTAAATAAAAAAAAACTTAGTAAGAAAATACAAGCTAACTCAAGTTAACTTTACCACCTTGCACTCGGGATAACTCATCACACGTTGACACGTACATTTGTTTTTAAATAATATTTAATAAAACATGTCAAATGGTCAATAATTAAATGACAAAGGAGAAAAAAAATTAAGAAAAAATCAAGTAAACTCGAGTTAACTTAACTAACTTGTGATCTGAGATTTGAGGCAGGGATAACCCAACAAAAAGGAAAGCAAAAAAAATCAAGAAGCTCAAGGCCCAATAATTCAATGTCAAATAATGAAAATGAAGAAAAAAACCAATTTTTAAAAAAGACCCTAAAAAAGATCAAACTTAAATCAGGTTCATCATCGAAACTAATGGACCGGTTTCTGAGACTGGGATTACCCTGTAAAAGGCAGACATGAAAAAACCATAAAGAAAAATTTCAAACCATACAAAAATTAAAATAACTAAAATTAAAACAATGAGTACTAAACAATACACAAACATATTTGAAAGAAACTAATAAGAGACTAAATTGAAAAATAAAATAAATAAATAAAATGATATAAAAAAAAGAGCAATAAAAAAAATAAGGACCAAAATTAGAAACCAAATAAAATTAAATCAAACTCCCAAGAATAAAATAAAAATAATAATGATAATGAAAAGGATAAAAAAAATAGTAATCGGAAGAATAAGGATCATATTGAAAAAAAAATCTAATGAGATTAAATGATTAGGGACAAACTTAAAGAAGTATCAAATCTAAAAAAAATCAAAATAAAAAAATAAGGACCAAATCCATAACAAATACAAACTGGATGACACAATTAATTTTATCAAAGTTCTGCTCGTATACTAAGACTTAGGAGAGAAAAAAGAAGAGGAGGATGAAAAGGACCAATCATCGTTGAACCGCCGCTTAAATAACAAAACGCGTCACTTTAAAATATGTGCCATCACATTTCGTGTCGGGTGAGTAAGCGATTGATTTTTTTTATCATTGTATATATCCCCAGACACTACTAGAATGACAAAAAAGGTGATGACGTGCCCACACATGTGAGGCATGTGTAGAATATCATTGGGAGCTCATGAAAAATATAATTTTGTCTCCGGTACAAACACAATTGTTAAGAGAAAAAAAAGATAAAATCATTATTATACTGCTTAAATTCACAGTGAATTTCCTCGAATAATATAGTAATTCACCAGGAACTTTTAGTTTTTTTTTCTTAATGCTTTTCTTACTCTTCAAAACACAAAATCGGCATTAAGGTCCAAATATTCCTCTACTGTAATGTATTGCCGGTTTAGAAGCTACTCTTTCTGTCATGCCCTCATTCTCTGATTTAGCACATGGAAAGTTGATAAAAAAGTTCGTTATGATCCGACATCTTCTTTTTTCCCTATCAGCAATCCACTTGACCCCGAAGCACAGACATCACATTCATCATCGGGATAAGCAACAAAAAAAAAAAAAGAAAAAGAAGAATTATGGAGTCAGTGGCCTCACCACTACCAACCCTAAACGAAAAGCACCTTAATATTAGAAAATCATATTCCCAGTTGTGGGAGTTTGTTTGGATGATGGTTGCAGATCTTAGGATTGGGTCCTTGACAAAATTGGTACAACTGATTTGGGTGATTGACATTACACCAACCGCCCGCTCTGGATCACCTGTCCCAACTAGAAAACCAAAACCCTTGACTTCGCATGCATTTCTTCCTTTTTTCCCCGCAACCGTCCATATCAGCTATCACCCTCTCTTCCATACTCCACAGATTTGGTGAAACTTTGGTGCTTTTAAAAGCATGAAACTATGATGCAATTTATTGCTAAGAATACATAAGATCACCTAACAGCAGTTCTCAGAATTACCGAATCCTCCTCTCTGTTTTGGGACATCAAGAACTTGATAGTACATGGAGACACAAATAGTGTAATATTATATGCACTGATGGGGTAAATGTTGGGTATTTTTCCTTGATAATTCGATCTCTAGAGATTTTATGTTTCTGTAGACTGGGCCAGGATTTAACAATGATAGAATTAGATCCAGCGAGTGTGTGTATACATGGCACACTTCATAAGTGGGTGTGAATGGATACCACGTCAAGCCATTTTTACCAGGAAGCTAGCTTTTACGTTTTGGTGGAAGGATGAGAAAACCCATTTTCTTTGGATGGGGAAACTGTAGTTTTGGGTGGAAAGATGAGAAAATCCAGTTTCTTGAATGAGTTGTCTTGTCCTGGTTAGCGAAGATTGTTTCACTTTTCTTTGAAGCTTTGCTAATTTGTCGTTGCTCTTTGCGGGTGGACAAGACGTCATTTCCATCAAGCTAGCTATTTGACGCGCTTCGCTCTGGGGTCGTAATTTGTTTTTTTTAAAAAATATTAGGTATTCAGGTTATTTTCTAAAAAAAACTTCAAAATATAAATTAAAAAATTTATATAAATATTTAATTAAATAAACTGATAATAACAATAGCAAAAAAAAAATATTTAAAACCTGACCTATTTCTTGCTGAATTATTGCAAGTCTTCAAGCGATTTTCATAAGAGTATTGTTATTGGAGTACAAGATATTTAATATCATAATATAAGTTATTTACATGATTATATTTAATGAATTTATTTATAAAAATTAATCCATAACAAAAATAGATATACATATAAAATTTATTAAATAAAATAAAAGGAAAAAATTTTGTTGAAGGCCACACATATTAAAAATTTTGAAAAAAAACAAATGTTTTTATTTTAAAAAATAATTTTAATCTATATAAAATATATATATATATATAAAAATTATAAATGAATGACACTAACCTCATAAAAAAATTAAACACACTCTATATAATTAAAAAACAATTGTTATTTCTAAAACGCTAAATAAGCTAAAACAATTACAGAGAATGAGTATTAATAAAAAAAATATAAAAATTATTTTGAAAAATATATATGAAAAGGTAATAATTTAAAACACACACACATATGTAAAAGAAAATAGAAAAGAATGAGGCTATGTATTATGGGCTTGGTAAGCCAAGCTCAACACCTGGTTCATAAAGAAAGCCCTGTATGGGCTTTTTTTTTTTTTTCCAGAAGTGAAAGAATGGAAAAGACAACATGTTGTCTGTTAATCCTAGAATTCGGTCATTGATATGGCTGAAAAAACAATGTTCTTTTTTTTAACCTAAAAATCTATTTTTGATCCAAAACACCTTAAGAATATTGTTAAATCAATATATAGCCTCCAAAAATGCAAAAAAAAAAATCCTAAAACCCTAAATCAAACCGAAACTAAAAAACTTTCTGAGCTCATATATGTTTTTATAGGTGTTTTCAAGGTAAAAAAAAAAGACTTACACTTAACTCTCCTCATTATATGGAACCTTTTGACATAAAAATAGATTATTTTGGTGGCCTAAATCTTTCTCAACGATGACTTTCATTCTCTAAGTTGGAATTTAACAACCTCTTCTCTCTCCTCCACCCAAACAAAGACTAAAAAAAGAGAAAAATAAAGTTTGGTACCAAAATATATATTTTTAAAATTATAGGGATCGATCACCTTATAGTTAAAAAAGATTGGGGATGAAAATTAAATTTTGAAACAAATTTCAAAGTCGCCACATATGTTACCCGTGTTTTTCACTTCAGTCCCCTATCTTTCAATTCAACCCTCATCCCCCAAAAAATATGCAATTGAGCTTCAATTTGGGCTAAAAAAGGTTTAATTGTGCAAAAAAAAAAATTCAAGGATCAAATTAATTTTTTTTCAAAATCTTAATATTACAATCCACAATGATATTATAGGTGATTTATTGCCACTAAAAGTTTTTCTTTTTTTTTTCTTGTTCATTTAGGACTTATTAGATAAATGGTCTACGCGTTGCTGCGGACCGATTCATAAACAATATAAATAGTTATTGTAATAGCAGTTGGAAGTTAGATTTGTAAACGTTTTAGTATTTGTAAACCATGTCAGACCCATGCGCCTCGGGTCTGGCACTCATGCTAGATTTTAGTTTCTAGGGTTTGGTTGTGCCACATCCAAGTTTCTAGGGTCTGACAGAGGCGTCAAACCCAAGTTACTTGGGTTTGTTAGTGCGAGACCTAAGAAATTTAGGTTCGGCGCCCCTGCCAGACCCAAGATGCCTGGGTCTGACAACCTTTCCAAACCCAAGGCGCTGGGGTCTGACAGCCATACCTGACCTGAGCACCTGGGGTCTGATTGTTTTGCTAAATCCGAGCGTCTGAGGTCTAGCATACATGCTTGACCTCAATGCCAGGTGTCTGGCAACCATACCATTTCCCAGCGCCTAGGGCTTGGAAGTCATGCCTGACCTGAGCGCCTACGGTTTAACTGTTTTGCCAAACCCGAGCGCCTGAAGTTTGGCAGACATTATTGACCCCAACGCTAGGTGTCTGACAATCATGCCATTTACCAGCCCCTAGAGCTTAGCAGACATGCCATACACTAGCATATGGGGCCTAACAACCATTCCATACACCATCGCCTAGGGTGTCATTACTCGACGTCTGGTGTCTGGCAGTCTTATCATGCCTCAGCCTTGCTATACCCAACGTCTAGGGTCTGACAACCAAGTTTTTTGAGTTTGGCAAGCATATTGTTTGGGTCTGGCATGATAAGTCAATATAAAAAAAAATTCACACAATAACCGATCATATTCATGATAAGTCAATTTAATTAAAAAGTAAAACTAAGTGAAAAAAGGTTTGAGGGTTCATTACTAAAATTTAAAAAAAGGGATAAATACAAAATATTTTTATATTCTATTTTTTTTTATTTTTTCTTCATACTTTCATAAATTATATTTTTCATCATATAGTTTATATATTCACTAACAATTTACATTCTTAACCATTCATTTTATTTTATTTTTTTGTTTGATCTATGATATAAAATATAATTTATAAAAGTAATGAAAAAAATGAAATTTAGATCAAATTATAGGACTAGGGATTTTGTAATTATCCCTTTAAAAAATCTTGAATTTAGTTGTTACCACCACTTCCACTACATGAGCAATGAGAGCGAGGTATCATGTTCAAGTTCCACTTTTTGAAACACATGCAGCAGAAAAACACACCACTACTAGGTCCATTACCGCACGAGTGGCAATTTAATAATAATATGGTGATTATATCATGGTAACTATTTTTTGAAAGCATGTCCATCAACATCTCTATCTGTAATAAAAGGAGGCAAAAATAAAATAAAATAAAATAAAATAGTGGTTTTAATTAGAGGATGGACAAAAAACAATGTAGTGGTTATAGCTCAAGAAGAGACAAAAACAATTAAAAAAACAAAGTGGTTTTAGTTAAAGAGGGGCAAGAACAAATTATAAATAAAGGCAGAAGATAAGGTGAGAAAGTATAGATGTTACTTTGCATTAATCGCATGCATAGGATGAGGCAATTAAAGGTTTTTTGCTCGGTATAATTTTATGTGCGTAAATTTATTATTATTATTTTATTATTATTAATTTATATTAAAATTCATTATATAAACACACTAGCAAAAGCTTTTATTTTTTAAAAGCTCATTAGTATATATATTTTATGTTTACGAGAAAAAAATT
>Ga0325411_1007987_pt1 | contig 11497 bp, 5 predicted proteins | sample PopdelMetagenome_13_FD_206181 | JGI IMG/M metagenome (GOLD analysis project Ga0325411, IMG submission 206181) | Populus deltoides microbial communities from Bellville, Georgia, United States - Xylem-PdIQD-R4 | ecosystem: Host-associated > Plants > Phyllosphere > Stem > Wood/Secondary xylem...
AGAAGAAAAAGAATGCATGTCAAAAGTATTCTAGAATAACTCAGTATTAAAAAAAATATATAAAACAAAATATCTTAAATCAACCAGAGCAATCATAATAAACTTATAATACGGATTATAAAACTAAACTAATATGATGTAAAGCAAATTGAAAATATTACTAAGTAAGGTTTTTTAATTTTGTAAAAACCGACAACCAAAAATAAGAAATGGTGTCAAACGGTGCTTTGCCTCGATATCCTTGAAAGGAGAAAATAAATATTTTTATTCCCTCAAAAGTCAAAACTCGTTTTGTTTTTCCCGGAAACTGGTTACACCTTGTTTTCTCTGGTGGTGTCGATCTATATATCTTGTTTTCCTTTTAATTATTTATTTTATGTTTATTGTCCTTGTACCTTCTTCACTGCTTTCTGCATCCATAAAATCTGTTTTTCTCTCAATTATTTATTCTTGAAAAATTTTACCGCTTTATTTACTTTCAAGATAAGGAGTTATTCCAGGGAAAGGATCTTCCTTTTGAAAGAGAGTTTTTCTGGCAAGAAAACAAAAAATTAGAAAACAATGCATATCGAAAGGGAAAAATCTTTCTTATCTTAGACTCCATCGTATAGTCTAATCTAATACACAACTAGTAAATTCAAGTTATCCATACAGCTCCAAGGCACCATCATGCATGCAAAAGAAGGATATATGGAGAGCAGGAAAAAGGTGCTGGCACCAATTCTAAGCTTCAGGAGCTCTTGAATATTGAACGATCTAACTTGTTAAGAGAGAAGGTGGGAATCAGACTGGACATCTAACAGAACAAACTTCATGTAAATGACAGATGCTCTAACATTGGCTATGAACAACTGCTGAGCTGATTAAATGTCTGATAGCTCAAATCTACATCAACCATACATGCAACGTGTAGAAGTTACCTAGGAGAATTCCACACAGAAAGTTCAGGTAGCGTATATCCTGGCTGACCATCTCCTCTAACCACATAATTAACACCTTTACATTGCCTGCGCATGGAGCAAAGACCCCTTGAAAGCATATCGGAGGTATCGGCAGGTCTGTTTGGGATGTTTGGGATTATAACAGGTCTATTTTGAATTGTGGTAGCGGTCGTGGTTCAAAATATTTTTTGTTTGGAAATATTTTAAAATAATATTTTTTTATTTTTAAAAATATTATTTTTAAGATTAACATATAAAAATGATATAAAAACATAATAAAAAATAATTTTTAACAAAAATTTAAACGCGCCCTTAATGAACATCTCTTCCAAAACCAACCTTACTTCAATGAGCCTGCCATCTCAACAAAGTCCATCCAATAAAATGCCATAAGCTTCTGGTTGGCAACACAACCCACCTGCTTAGCCATCTTTTGAAAGTATCCGACAGCGATTGCAGGATACCCTGCGTCGCTCCTTTCAATAAAACAATATAATCCTGCGTCGCTCTTTCAATAAAACAATATAAGTTCAACCTTACAGTTACATTAATGGCTTCACCGCCCGTACTACCTTTTCTTCACAATGCGGTGACCTTCGCTTCATAAGCCCTAAGTGATGGTCTTTATAGCCTCTCTCTTGAGTTTTATCTAGCACTTTACCAGTCTGATCACCAGTCTTGCCTTCACGGTAAAGATCAACAGCCATCGCTGAATAACTACCCAAACAGGGAACTCCACCTCTGATTAGAGCTTCATTAATCAAACGCGTAGTGGGTTTCATATCTTCACCATTATTGCACTGACTAAGATCAAGACGATCCCGGCATCGCTTAGGTGCCTTCACCCCCTTCATTAGGATCTTACTGAGGATTTCCAAGGCGTCTTCAACCTGCCCGATATCACATAAAGCATCCGAAAGTGTTCTATATACCACAATATCCTCATTCCTCACCGCTCCCCCTTTGAGATATCCTCCAGGACGTTGAACATAACAAATGTGTGGCCACGTTTAGCCTTCCATCTTCGCACATCCCCTTCACAAGAATTCGACAACTATCCTTGTTCGGACGGGATCCTGATAATCCGTCTCTTGGAAGACTTGGTTGCAAGGTCAGAGCGATTACGCTGACAAAGAGCATCCAATAGCAGGTTCAGGCCATGAAAGCGAGACTTCACTTCCCACGCATGAGTTCCCCAAGAAAATACGGTGTGCTGCCTCGAGTTTTGATTCCTTCACCAATATATGCAAAAGGGTATTGAAAGATTCGGTCCAGTTTACACAGTTGAACTTTGAAATGCTCTTGAAGAGTGAGACAGCTGCGCTTATTAGGCCAGCACTCGCATAGGTCTTGATTGCAGTCACCAAGTGTGAATCTTAGCGCTCACAGGAATCCTCTTTCATCTCAGTAATTCGGCCCGGGTTTCCAAGGATGCCAATCATGGTGGCATACACAGGACCAATGTGAAGCTGGCGCATTTGTCTTTCGCTTACTTGAAAATCTGCAACGCTGTCAATGGATTTCTCTGGCTCCTCAAAATCTGAGAGATCTAGTTGTATCGGTGCTAGAAGCCCCGGGCATCTTACGTCGAAAATTTAGTTTGTATCTACAGAAAAATTAACATTTAGTTTGACTTTGAACTACAAAAAAAAAGACCAGGATTATGTTATAGCATAAGCAAAAGAAAGACAAATAGAATCACTAATTTTTGTAGAGTCTAAAATGGTGGCGTTCCGAAGAAGATAAATAATTTTGTTAAATTATCAGAACAGGGGTGAGCAAGAAAAAAGAAATGCACTTAATGTTAATCATTTGACCAGCAATTTCAATGAGACCTTCAAATCAATTTAACGCTAGGCAAATTAAAGCTAACAAGGCGGCTATAAAATTAAACATGGGCTGAAAGCCATGAAAGGAAGTAGATGAAACTTTTTTAATGACATAGCATAGAATTGAGCTGAGATTATCTCAAATAAACTCTATAATTTAACAGAGAATCCAAAAGAAAAAAAGAGCGATGCACGATCTGTTCAATTAGGAAGTGAAACACAATTGACCTGAGAATTGAGATTGAGTTCGAGTTCTCTCTTGTCATAAAGTTTTCATGGTAATAAAAATTTATATAATTATTAATTTTAAGATTCATAAAATTACTTAAAACATGTGTAAACTGATCAAATTAAACACCATCAAATAAAAAAACAAACACAATTGTACTCTACTTCAACCGAACCAATGAAATAGTTTAATTTGGGTGACAGTAGTAAGATTCAATAGATATCTGTTAAGGAATCCATTGAGGTCGCCTGTCTCCGATTTTCATGTTACCGTTACGCTGCCGTTTAGAAAAAATAGACCTGTTAAAACTTGAGGGAATTAATGGCATTGTTTTCTTATTAAAAGGGAAAGGCGTCGTTTTTGACGGTCAACCCAGTCAATAAGAGGCGGTCAAAGGAAAAACCAACGTGAAATGATATATTATTAAAAAAGAAAAAGGAGTCGTCACTAGGTATAAATCCAGATAAAGGAAGGAAACATTAATCGCTCGCTCGCTCCAATTTCTCCATTGCTGCACCTCGCGATTGGACAAGAGGTGCGCTCTCTCTCTCTCTCTCTATATGTGTAGGTAGGTAGATCTCATCAATCTTTTCGTATGCGTGTGTATCTGTCTGATTATGCGTTTAATTCTAATCGTACAATCTTTTCTTTTAATTTGAAGATTCTATATGAATTCTACAATTTTTTAAAGTATAAGTCTTTGATCTTAATAGAAAATCGATGACTTTCAATATTTTTCTTCCTTTTCGAGGGCGCTGATTGCTTGGTGTTGATTTTCAAATGAAAATGAATGAACTACCGTTGTTAGAATTTAGAGTAATTCGACCTCTAAATTTAGGATAAAATGGTCTTAATTAAAAAAAGAAAACGGGTATTGGATGTTACTACTTGTGACCTGATTGGAGGAAAATGATAGACACGGTATTGGGGAGGCTTATTGGTATAATCTTTTGATGCATTTTCCACTCGAGGATGTAAGTGTCTGTATGATGGTAGTTTGCAGTTGTTTCGGGGTTAGATTTGCTCTTTAGGAGTTTTGTTTGAAGAGCAGGTCTTGATGTGTTTAGATTTGCAGAGCAGTTTTTCTTGTTTCGTAGGTGCTGAACAAGTATGTTTGTTATATTGTGTTTTTTATTATTATTATTATTATTATTGGATAATTTGCTTGTCATGTAACACTTGGTGTGTTCGGGTTCTTTCAAATAATTTTTTTTTTTGGATATTGCTGCTTTAAATAAAAACATTCATTCAGCTTAGTTTTCTGTTGGATAGGTTTTCAATTGTTTTGTTCCTGTATGTAGTTGCTGCATCGTATTACCCAAATACTCAAGGAAGCTCAAAGGTTTAGGAGTTTGAGAGACCCATGAGACTAGCTTCTTGTCTAGTTACTCTAGAATGCTTGATATAGATATTCTTAGTGGACTTTCTTTTAGCATGACATGATGTTGCTGTTTTGGATTGACTAAGTAAATCTTAAATTTTTCAAATTACTAAGAGCTTGATGCAACCTCAAAATGAACAGACTGGCCAGCGTTAGCCTGCAAGCGCCCTTTGTTTCACGCATTGTAGCCATTGTATGCCCTATCTTTTTTTGTTATAGTTTGCTCATCTATTTGTATCAGATGGGAGCCCCATTTAGATTGATTGAACTGGATAGTCTTCATTTTCTAAGCTTATACCGCTTCTATGGATCAGCTCTGTCCTAACATCTGCTTTGCTGACACTACAACACAGATAATAATTGATTAAAAGAGCGGAAGTTGAGGAGTAAGATAGAGAGATGGCCAGGAATGATACCAGGCAAGTTAGGACAAGTGGGAGCAAAAGGAATGAATCAGCACTGGCTCGAGTAATGAATGAGGTCTTTGCCTTTGTACGCTTTGCAGAATTTGAGATCTTCTTCATTCTGTTCTTTCTCATTGCTTTTTTCTTCTTCAAGAATCTCACGTCCAGGCCTGAGTACAGTCAAATCCTTGTAAAGAAGCCTGGTGGTGCTGACTTTTGGCCTTACTAGGAAGGCATTGGAAGAGTGGCTTATTGTAGCCACCCCACCCCCTCTTGATTTGCCGAGGGTTTAGTTGTTCTGTTATAGATTTCTCTGGTGCTACCATATGTTGTATTGTATGATAATTTCTGTAACCTTTCTTTTCAAGAAAAATACTGTTCACTTATTCAAATTGGATGTTTTATAAGGACATTGTTTGAGCTTTGACTCAAATTATAGTATTTCAAGAAGCTTGGTTACTCGTTCCAGTATTTATACACAAATGCCAGATTTTAGGTGTGTCAGGCAGCTTTTATTGAAGCTATCAGCTACGTATAGAGATGGCATTTTCTGGTGGTTATTGAGAAGAAAAAACCAATGTCATTGCATGAATGTGTAGATTTCAAGTTGAGGATGGCATTTGAATTTGTAACTTCTATGTGATTTGATAAGAACAAAAGGACCCATCCTCATTAGCCATTGACATATAACTTCTATGTGATTTGATGTGTGCATTATCCATATCAATGATCTTAGTTTAAATTCATCTCATCATCAATTGTTTAGCAGAAACTTCTCCACATACTTTGCCATCGAATTCCAACTGTCACAAGCATATGATGCAGACCCGCATGCCCAACTCTGAAACGGAAAAGGTACCCACTTCCATTTGACTCCCCTTGGATTCCAAACACATACCCCAAAAGATGTGATCATGCAAAAGAAGGGATTTGAATAAGAAATGAAATGCCGATTGAAAACGAAAGATGAAATGTAAAAGAGATGATTGTCAGTAAACAGGGGGAGACAAGAGAGAGGGAGAGGCACAATCCTCTTTTCCCCAACTAATGTTCTGATCCTATTATAAAAGAGTAATCAATCATGAGTAATTAACAAGCAAAAAAAGTACAAGTTAATGACCGAGTTGTTCTTAGCCCAACTTTCTTGTTGACCAAGATGGGTTCAAAGATACAAAACCAATCTTCAAACCCTGATTACTGCCGAATATAGACAAGAGTATGCTGTCGGATGCTCTCTGCTTCCAAGACATAATAATCTGCTGATTAGTATCTGAGGTAGAATCCAAAGCCAATATTGGATCCACCTTATGCTAATACATAAAATTAATGAATATGATTTCTCCTCCTAATTAATGTTAACAACTACTGGTGCCTCCCCAGTGTCCTAGACCGAACATGTATAACGATGAAGTTGATAGTGTTGGGGGGGCTTGAATAATTGAAGAGTCAGTGGAGTGAGCTTTTATCTCAGATGCCCTTTTCCATGAAATGAACAATCTTATGCTGAATTCTTGGATCCTTCTATTGTTATGCTAGCTGATGATCAGGCATAATCCTCCTTTTCAATCAGTGACTTGAAAGAATATTTTCCTTATTCTTTTTTTTTTCCCATCATTTTTTCTAGGTCCGCGATTTGTGGATGTTGTCCGTCTTGTGAGAGGACAACGAATTATGTTCCAAACTTATTCGGTTGATGAATTTTGTTCAGTAGCTGCTCCAGAGGCTTGCAAAGCACCTGGTCCTGTTCCCACCACCACTACTGTAGTTGCTGTTGGTGCTGCCACTGCTGTTGCTGTTGTAGTCGTAGTCATAGTCATTGTGGCTGCACCTGTTGCAAAATCACATTCAAATTATCCTGTCATTTGCCTTTCGTCGTTAATTAAGTAAAGCATAAAATGAATAAATTTGCTGCATGAATGAAGTTAGGGAAATTATTAGAGTGATCACCAGCAGTAGTAGTCGCCATTGCAATAGAAGAAGGAAGTGATAAGGTTCCTGTAGATCCATGTTGTTGAGGAGAATAAGGGTACTGTACCATTTGGGGATATTGAATTCCAAAACCATGTGCTTGGCTACTCTGTGCATACTGAGTATAGAATGGGTAGAGATTGTGTGGGAACATCCCTGGTGTTCCTGATGCCCCTCCAGTAGTATAGTAAGGTGAGAATTGTTGTCCTCCGTAAACACCGTAATAGCTCTGCGAACAAGGCCATAAAACTGTGGTCAAACAACGCAGAGAAAATTAGTAGCACAAGACATTCAATATTATGCAAGTATATCATGCCAATACTGACCAGGGGATACATGGCATCCTGTGAATATCCAGCGTACCTGTGAGATGACATAAGAAGGAAGAGGGAGAATTTATGTGATAAGAATGAACAAGGAATTGAAGGCACATTAGAAGGGAGGGAAATTGATGAAAAATTCCCTTGTGATTTATCTCTGTTACTGTTTTTACTTACCCATAAGCTGAATAAGGAAATGAGTATTGACCAGAGGGTTGGTAGATGTATGGAGCCGAGGAACCAGGAAAAGTAGGTGGAGCCACTAATCCATGTACTGGTCTAAACCGTCCTGTGCCTGCGATTTCATTTTTGTTCTAGAGTAAATACTTTAATCCTCTTGTTCAGTGGATATATATCCACATTTCAGTTTTGCTAGAAGACGAATAGAGTAATTATAAGCATGTTATAGCTAGCTTGCCACGGTGGGCTAAAAAACTGGAATCTTTACATGTTTTTGGAATGGAAGACAAAAGGGCATTTGCCCCCTTTTTTCGCGTTGTTTCGCGGCACAATGCTGGTTGAATATTCAAGGGATTATTAACTTTTGCATAGAAAGTGGATATTTATTGAGATTAGCTAAGTATTCTACCAAGTACTTGGCAAGAAATGGAAAAGTGATGACAGAGAAGAGAGAAATGAACCATGTTGAGGAGTTGGTGGACGATTCTTTTGTCCACCAAGTGACGCAAGATTGCAGTTTGCCCTCCTTCCATCAATCACTGGCGATGGGTTTTGACAAGCTCTCACGGCTGCCTCCGGATCCTTGAATGTAACCTGTAAGAAGCAAGAACGAAGACCCACCATCATAAACAAATCATGCAGTGGGAGGAAAAATGGAAGAATACGCCCCTTGCAAAGGAAAAAAACAAGGATATAAAACAAATAATGGGCTTACAAAGCCATAGCCCTTGGATCTCCCCGTGTTCTTATCTGTGATAACAACAGCCTCCAGGATCTCTCCAAACTGTTCAAAATAACGCCTCATGGTATCTCTTTGTGTCTCCCAAGCCAAACCACCAACAAAAATTTTGGTATAAGTTGTGTCATTGTACTGCCTCGAATTGCCACCACCCACGGCCATCTGAAAGGGCCTATTTTGAGCCATGATGATACAAAATATTGTTCACAGTAGAGCCAATACAGAAAAAAGCACCAAATAAAACAAGGGGGGGGAGAGAGAAATTTAATAAACGAACTACCCTTCAGCCAGAGCAAAAATCAACCACCCCCGAGAACGACCAAATAAAGAGGGAAATAGTAAGAGAAGGTATAAAAAAAAAGCCAGAAAGAGCCGTTTGTTTTGATGATGATCGCATCAATCAACAAAACAAGCACTCTTTCTTTTCTACGCGCACAAAACACTCGTGTGCCTATCTATGTTTCTGTCCGTTTTTCTTCTTCTTGTTCTTGTTCTTCTACTAGTTGTTTTTCTAATGCTTTATCTGCCACTTTTTCACAACCACAACTCCTCAGATTCCTCAACAACGATGCCCGTAACGAGAAAATCATTACTGTTAAAGGGGGAGAGAGAGAAACAAGCGAAGAGGAGAGAAGAGAAGAGAAACCCTTTCATGAAATATTTACTATATTTATGTACACGAAAATAATATATAGCATCAATACGTAGAGAAGGAGAGATGATAAAATTAACAAGGGAAAAGGAGAAGACAAAAAAAGCTGCTAGTGGACACCCACGATGATAGTAGGCAAGGTTGTCCAATGAAAATCTTCAGGATCAAAGACCAACCTTTTTTTTCTGTATCAGCCACTTTCTCTCTCTAATATAATGGGAAAACTACAAATCAGTCCCAGTATATACAGACATTCACAAATCAGCCTTCAGTCTTCAAAACTTTGCTATTTTTTCCCCAAAGTTGCTTCATAACACATTTTCACCCCAGTTAACGTCCCCAATGTTTTGGCGTTAAAAATCTTGCACCAATAATTTTTTTTTGTTTTTGGATTCGAGGAAACCCCATCTCTGAAAAAATATAATTTATAGGTCCAAGTAAACAACCCTGGCTGTCCCGGACTCTTACAAAAAATGCACGTCTTAACTCGAATTTGAGACCTGTTGTGCATATCTCAAACTCTTTGTCATCACGTTATGTTCTTTGGGGACCTTGCACCAATAACGTTAACGTTGTTTCACAAAAAGAAATTACTAGAAAGCTATATGATATTATATTGATGGATCTGAAAGTAATTTTAACATTAATCGTGTAATTAGATGTCATGTAATTTTACTTGTAGTATGTTGTTATTGTTTCCACTAGTGAAATAGCATCGCTCTAAAAAAAACATGAATTAAGCTATACATTAACGTTGTTTCCACGGAGAAGAGATGAAGGAGCAGTTTGTGGTATTTCTGTTGTGTTTGATTTTTCTATCCAACTTGTTTTTTTTTAATTTAAATTGTTTTTTCTTTGAATTAATTTTTTAGTATTTTTAGATTATTGTAATGTTCCAATGTCAAAATTAAATTTAAAAAATAAAAAATATATATTATTTTAATATATTTTTAAATAAAAAATACTTTAAAAAACAATCTCTAATATGATCTCAAACATTATCTTAATAGATTGGTGCCTCGTGCTACTTTGTAGGCCACACTCCACACTAATTCTTTCCTGGCACAAAAAAGATGATAAGGCCACACAAATGTTTTTAAAAAGTAAGAAAAATATGAAACTCGGGTAATTAACTTAACTGAATTCAATGAACCCAGTTAAATCAATAATATGATTAAAAAATACGAGCGACGTTAAATAAACTGAGCTAAACCAATAAATTTATAGTGATTAATTGAAAAAATAAATGCTTGTCAATATCATGAAAAGATACTCTAATATTCTTAAACGGTCTATATGATTTTATTTAATAACAAAGAAAAAATTAAATGAGAATAGAATAACTCGTAAACAAAAAACTATAAAAACTCCCTAAGACCAATATCTATAAAATCAAATGTTGAATGTCAAAATTGAAAAAAAATCAATTTCTTTTTAAAAAATTAGACAATCAAATTCATGACATGGTCATGAGAACAAAACAAGCCCAGAGAAAACAAATCAAGTAAAACTACAAATCTCAATTATCAAACTCACTCAATGTTTAAAAACAATTTTTTTGTAAATAAAAATAAAAAGCAGTCTGAAAAAATAACCGAGTTAACTTGAGTTAATTTGCTAAATTCATAACTCAAAATATGAAATTAGGATAAACTAATAGAAAGAAATATTAAAAAAAAATGAAGGCGGATCTCAAATAGACTAAATATGGAAAAATAAAATTGAAATAAAATAATTTTTAAAAATAATAATAAACAACTAAACTCAACTCATGCTAATTTTCAAAACTCATAACCCATATTAAGAGTTACCCAATAAAAAATAAATCTAAAAAAGTCACAAAACTAAATTTTTAATTACCTATTTTCAATAAAATGTATAAGTGTTTTCTCAATCAACCACACGTTTAACTCAAGAATCAAATTCATCTTCGCGAATTCTTAAAAAAAGGAAGAAAAAAAATAGAAGAGATTCTTAAGACATGTAAGCTGTCTCTTTCTAAAATAAGATCTATACTTTCCATAGACACAACACCTACATTGCCTACAAATAGACACAGAAAAACTTCAAGGCTGTGGTAACATTGATTCGTTCTGGGCAATAAAATAAAAAAGAATTGTGACCGGTTCGTTACAATCTATATAATCTGGGGACTGATATGTAGTTATCCCTAGTAATATTATACAAGTCGATATCCTACAGATACTTGCCTGGTGGGTCAGCATAAACATCTGCTTCGCTGTACTCAACCTTCTACTGCATTTTCTATTTGTGGCATTTGTGGGTCTTCGAGATATGATACCTTGACCTCCCAGCTTGTTTAATTGGTTCCGTTCCACACCCTCCCTGCAGCCTGCAGCCTGCAGCCATTCTTTCCCTTAACCGAAAAAGTGGACCATGTGGTTCGGTTTTGTGGGCCAAGGCTTTCTGGCACAGCCTTCTAAATTATTGTAAGAATATTTAGCGACTGTTGAAGACACTAATTCCCAAATTAATTGATGTGAAAAAAGAAAATACTTTTAATAATAAAAAAATTATGTATATGTGCAGTGAAGCGTGCATGTGTGTATACATTAGGGATCCGGTTGCAAAGTGCTAGCTAATTCCTTTGTTAATAAATACTTTATTGATTACCATTGAAATAAAGAAGAAGAAGAAGAAGTTATGCGTGTGTAAGGGACATCATGGCGTTCACACCATTGGTGGAGCTAGGGATAGATGATTGTGGGTAATGCGAGGAGCATGCAAGGCTAACAATGAAAATAAAGTAGAATAAATGGGTCACGAGTGTAATAAGTAAACTTTTTACATGGGTTTTTAATTGAAAACTAATAAAGTGATGATGAAATTTAGT
>Ga0325411_1007988_pt1 | contig 11495 bp, 7 predicted proteins | sample PopdelMetagenome_13_FD_206181 | JGI IMG/M metagenome (GOLD analysis project Ga0325411, IMG submission 206181) | Populus deltoides microbial communities from Bellville, Georgia, United States - Xylem-PdIQD-R4 | ecosystem: Host-associated > Plants > Phyllosphere > Stem > Wood/Secondary xylem...
ATATTTTGAACGTGTAATAAAATTAGATAAAATATTACCAGGTATAAAATTGATATTATAGTGCGAGTGAATTTAATTCACTATATACTAGTTTTTCAGGAAAAAAAATATTGTTCACATCATAGTGGGAATAAATTTAATTTACTCTAAAACTAATTTTTTTTATATGTAAAAAAAAAAAAAAAAAAAAAGAAGAAAGTGTGTGAACAGTGCAAGTGAATTGCACTGTTCACGTGAACAGTGCAATTCACGCTTGAACAGTGTGTGCTACACTGTTCATGCTAATTAAATTTAGCGTGAACAGTGTCCACAAAGCAGCAAAATGCTGCTTCTTCCTTTCCTGCGTCTCGGACGCGAAAAATCATGGGGCCCATACACAGTAAAATGCTTTCTTTTTGTTACCAAATGGGTTGCATCTGCGTTTTAAACAAAACGCAGACGCAACCTCGTTGGCAAACGGGTTCTTAATGATGAGCAGAGATAAATCAAAAGAAGGAATTAGAAGGTTTAGAAGCTCATAGAGGAGATGGGAAAGAAAGAGGGAGGGAGAGATATAAGATTAGAAACGCTGACAGGAATTCCATGGATTAGCTGTGTCACACTGGGATATTGTAGCGATAAATTAAAATTTCTTCAATGAAAAAAAAAAAAGAACAAGAAAGAAGAAGATATCTAATATTTTTTTCTCAAGAAAAAAATATTTAATTCAAGAAGTCATAATCTAATATTATAATCACGGTAAATCCTAGCTGGTTAGTAGATATTTTACGATACAAGACGATACAAGACTAATTACGTGAAAAAAAAATATTATCACCTCTTAACTATCCTACTTGAGACAAACTGCATTGCTGATTTTGTCTAAAATTATTAAGAGTTTGTTCTCCGTTTTTTTTGTTCTTTCTATCATGTTCCTGACTTTGACGTCACTGAACAATACTTATAAATATTTCCAACTCTATCATTGCTAAATATTGCACAAACTCAAAAAAAATACGATATTTTTAACTCTGGCATTAGTAAATAAATTCACGAAACTTTGAATTTTTAATGAAGAAAAATCAATTTTTTTATGTCTTTTTCTTTTTGTTTACCCTTTTATTATTTATTTATTTTAGACAAGAATAAAAAAGCCATTGCATATTATATTTTCATTTAACAATAATGGTCTATAAATTAAGTATATAACAGAAAAAAGCAAAGAGAAAAAAAATAAAACAAAGCGCGAGAAATCTATAAATAAATCAATAAAAATCCTCAAAATTTTCAAGAATTTTCTAGTGTAAAAAAAATTTATTTAGCTAGATATCAAAAAAAATAAATACTTGAGAAAAACAGAAGTCAAACACACCCATAGCCAAAAGTAGTTTGGGCTGGCTGGGTTTGAGCCCAGACTCGATCACTCTCTTTTTTAATTGGACTAGACCTAGCAATCCAGTCCAATTACTGTTCAAACCAATAACCCGACTGGCTTTTACCTGCAAGCTCTACAGTCAAAGGTAATTAAAATGCAAGGGAGGGAACAAAGAACTTACCTCGTCTGCAAGCACTGCTGGAGGCGAAGACCAAGAGTAACACCGGCTTTGGACAACTCTCTTCTGCTCCTGCTCCACTCTTTTGTTTTTTCCTGATCCTTCTCTCGTCCTCCTCTGGTTTCCTCCTTTGCTTTCTGGGTTTTTCTCTGTTTTTGGTTTTTTCCCCTTGTGTCCTTGTTCCCGCTGTTCTCTCGGTCTCTCCTCCTCCTGCGTGTTGTCTCTGTCCTTTTTTTCTCCCCTCCTGATGGCTGCTTCATGGCTTTTTATAGGGGACTCTGTGTGGTAGTATTTTAGCCCGCCTCTTCCTTCCTGGGAGGAGGATAAGGCTTCGCTGGGTGTCATTAAGTGGCAAGGACTCGGATTTCTGGAGTCCTGCCATTGCAGGTGTCTGGGAAGGTGGTGATGGCAATCGTGGAGATCGCATTGCACGTGTGGGTGGTCTGATCAGCGATTTTTCCTTATCTTTCTCGGAAGATAAAAAAGCTCGGCAATTGTTGATGTCAATGCTTTACTCACTTGTTTCATACTAGCCTGGACCTGAACATCTCAATGATCTGGGACCAGTGAGCGACTGGACCTGAACATACTAGCCTGCCTGATGCGTTGCTATTCCATTGATGACACGTGACCAGCAACCACAGCATCTATGCGTGTAAACCCTACTGTCGTGTTTGGATATTCTCCTCGTAAACCTGGTAAATAAATGGTGCAGTTTTATAACTAGAAAAAGTTTCAAAAATAAAAATAAAAATTGTGGAACAGATACTACTACGTGTGATTCCAGCACCGGATCTTAACTGTGATCTGCAATTGTGACGCACAAATACTATAGCTGGTGTCGGATTTGTGGGCCGATATATTCATCCTGCAATCTTGACAGCAACTCATTGTATTGGGTTGAATTTGAACGCAACCTTTGACTACAGATTGTATCAGAAACAGAGTATTGTTCGATTCTTGTGAAAGAAATGGACCAACTACAAAAGATGGGATTGATGTCCCTAGATCAATTCCATTTTCCTTTGATATTCTCCACGCCTCTTTCTCTGCTACGAAGCTCCAAAGGAACCAGGATTGAGGTTAAAGTAATTGTTTTTTTTTAAAATATTTTTTTGTTTTGAAAGGTATTAAAATAATATTTTTTTATTTTTAAAATTTTATTTTTAATACAGTTTATAAAATTATTTTAAAAAATTTAAAAAAATATTTTAAAACAAAAACAAACACAACTTCAGTGATATCGGAATATATAGACTTGTATCCTTGGAACTTCTAAGCGAACACATGGATGCCAGTCATTGGCTATTAAGGATGACACGGACGAAATTGAATTTTTTTTAAGGAGGCCCAAGTCATAAAAGAGAGAAAAGGTACCAAAACAAAAGAAAAAAAAATAAAGAGAAAAAGATGAGTGTTGTGAATGAACAGAGCAATCCTTCTCAAGTTCTCACGGGCTTAAAACGGCCCGTTTTTGGTTCCACGTTGTATAAAAGGAGGCCCTGTTAGAGCTAAAGCTCCTCCATGCTAGGGAGCAGGGATTGGGTCAGGATTTTGTCCGACTCGATAAAGATACAGTAGCCGACAAGCCGACAAGCTTTTGTGCGGTGAGGTGAAGATTTTTTGGCACAGAATATCAATAAAGGATTCATTTTAAGGTTTCCTTTTGAGTCCGACCGTTGTTTTCCTTTTTCTTTTGTTTTTTACATTCCGTTGGTTGATTGGATATACTCATTAAAGTAATCTTCATGCATAAAACATAATATTTAATATGGGACAGATGGTTAATCTATTATTATTGGGGGAAAATAATAATTTATCTGTTGAATTCGCAATACCATTTTTTTTTCTGTAACAATCAAGCATTTTATTTTATATCGAGGCTTAGGTGCTTAACCTATACTCAACTATGTGTGTCCTTAATTATGTGTGCGTGTATTTGTATTTATATTTTTTAAAATATGGTTTTGTTATCGTAAATGAAAAATCTGAAACTAAAATGGAGGAATTAGAATGACATTTTAATATCGTGTATAAAATAGTAACAAAAAATCAAAATAAAACTTAGTATATTAATTCCTTGTTTTTAAAATAAAAAAAATAATGGTTACAAAATAATTCACTAATAATGGTGATAGTAAAAATAATAAAGGTGATTATATCGGTGCTGGAGAAGGATGGTGGGAACAATGATAATAATAATTAAGATATTTTAAAATAATTAATGATAGTATCATAGAAAGAGGTGGTGGTGGTAGGAAAAAAAAACGGGGATAGTGGAAAAGTGACACAGATGAAAGAGTAGCGTTATAATAATAATAATAATATATTTTATATTTTAAAAAAAATGCTATCATCTCCCTGCAATGATGATAATCAATGAAATATATCAACATAAGTTTTATTCATGAAGTTTGTGAGACTAGTAAGTTTTGAAAAGCTTAAGATTGTATTTGGTATTGTGTTATGGTTATGGTTTGAAAAAAAATATTTTATAAAAAGTATTTTTAGTTGGAGTTGGTTTAGAAAAATATATATTTGGTTAAAACTGTGGTTGAAACTGAGGTTGAGTAAAAAGTAATTTAATAATACTTTTCAAATTAAGGTTATAAAATAATTAAATATATATATATTGTTTTTAATTTAAATATTATAGATTTGACTATTGTTATTATATCATGAAATAAATAATAATTTATATAAATATTTTATATTATTCCATTAAACTATCCACAATTCCATCAAATATGAAATACATCCGACAATGACTACAGTTTTATTGGTTTTGTAAGCGCGTAATAACATTAGGTAAAATATTATCAGAAATAAAATTGGGATTGAGATCAAATTTTACAAATATTATGTTATTAAGCGATCTCCTTCTAATTTATATAGTGTTATTGAATAATATAAAACATTGATATTTTTAATAAAATATAATTAAAAATAAAAAAAAATTTCTGCATTGTTCAATATATTTTTATAGCATTGAAGCAGGTCTAGTCTTCACTATTCATATGAACGGTGAAGATATTCTCCACTATTTTCTTAAGTAAACAGTGAAGTAGAGTTCACTTTTCAAATGAGAAAACGCAGGCAGGAGAAGAACGCAGGAGAAGCAGGTAAAAATTACCTTTCATGAGCTGAGGTTCGACCTCATATTAGGTGGGACCCGTGTGAAAAAAATATGCAGTTGCATTAACCAAACACTTAAATTCAGCTTTTGCTTCCTGCCGCAGCCGCAGCCCTCACTCTTTTATTTTAACCTTCAGGTGCGGAAAGCAAATGTAGGCTATTTAATGCAAACTAAACTCTAATAACAGAGCATTCTTAATTGTTTTAAGAACTAAGGTCCAAACTACATGCTTCTTGTGTTTCAAGATTCAACGCTGACGATTTCTCCTCTTAATCCAACCATTCAAGGGAGTGCAAAATGCCACTCAGAAAACGAAGAAACGTCTTCCCATCCCCAGTTACAGTACATTATTTATCCAATCTGAGGAAGTAATTATTTGTAGCACGGATTATTGGTTTTACAGGAATCCCTTCTCCTGGAAACTCTTGATGCAGTCATCAAACATTTCTTCCAGTGTTTTGAAAGGAGGGAACCCCAACGTGGCAATCTTGGTGGTGTCCATGCTATGCGGATTGCTGTCTCCTTTCTGGCTGCTACACCTACAAATACAACGCCACATTCAATTAGATCATAGGAAGGAAGATCAACAAATGTTAAGAAGAAATCTACGTGGGATTGTTGAAATGCTAGTAAGAATACTGCTAAAAAGAAGTAAATTAACTGCATCATGTTGACTACACAGTGTAATAGACAGCCTAGCATTCTGGTTGATGCTTATTAATTAACTCACTTGTTTTCATATGGATAGGATGGATATTTGGCCCTGAGCATCTCAATGATCTCTGACCAGTGAGCTACTGAGCCTGAACATACGAGCCTGCCTGATGCTTTCTTATCCTCCATTGCTAAAATGTGAGCACCAACCACATCATCTATGTGCACAAATCCGATTGTCATGTTTGGATATTCTCCTCGCAGACCTAGGAAAAAAGTGGTGCAAGTTTTATTGGAAGAAAGAAGAAATACCGCAAAGAATAAATGTGGTATTTGAAGTGGCATCTAACCCTCCGTTGTCTTTTAACTTGGACTATATGTTAACAAAAAATTTCTAATGCTTTTGGGCCCCTATCTTTCTGTGGCTGGGATCTTTATACAAAGGAGAAGAATTATTATATACAGAAAAATATTGAAAAAGTCATTGTTTTGTAATTAGCATTTTGGATATGCATTTCATGAATGTGTAACCTGTGTTATTAGGTGCTTGCTTAAATAACAAATGAAATTCCAAAACATGCATGTAAAGGATCTTGCTGATCGTTATTTTGCTACGGAAGACAAACTAGCAGAATTTTCCAACCCTTTACAAAAAAAAACGAGCAATATCCTTTAAATATGTGTGTGTGTGTGTGTGTGTGTGACGTTTAACATTTTATTGCATGTACTAGAAAACAAAACCTTTAACAATGGCCAGTATCAAGAGCAAAGTGCTGGTTGGTTGTGGTGCAAGCAGCGGACCAACTACAAAGGAGGGATTAACCACCACAAGATCAATGCCATTTTCCTTCGCTGATCTCCAAGCCTCTTTCTCCCCTATAGTTTTTGCATATGCATACCAAAGCTACAAGCAAGAAAGAATTCACTAGAAAATCAGTTACTGTGAATTAAAAGGATGGATTTGATGGGGGAGGGATGAGAAATGAAAGATCGGTTGTTCCCTTTAATATTTCATGATTTTCAATAATTCCAATTTAGGTAGATTGATTTTTCTTCCTCCCTCAAATATTTATCTATTCTCCTATTGTTCATCTGATTCATACATCATGACAAACAGACCCTTAAATTGGTGAGTTGCAATGTTTATTGATGATACAAAGTAGAAAATGTTATTACATCGTAGCGTTTGCAATATTCGGGATCGCTCCAATGCGATTCGTTGAGAGGAGAAACTTGTTGGACGTCGTCACGGTATCTTATTGAAGAGCAGGAAGAGGTGAGGACAACTCGTTTCACGGTATTAGCCTTCGAACAGGAGTTCAGCACATTCAAGGTGCCATTGATACATGGATCTATCAACATTGCCTGCAAAATATTTAGCAGTAAATAAAACAAAAACAGTCAACATCACCATGGTACAACGAAATATACACCAAGATACCTTGAGTACAAAATATTTATCAATATTTCACTTTTATCCCATGCATGATTCATCATTTCTTTGTGTTATCCTTCTAGCAGTCACAAAAATTTCAAAATCATTAAACCTGCCTTTGCTAATTCGGTTCAACCCGCTTTTTTTTAATGTGAAGAAGCATTAAACTAATATTATCAGGATTTGAGAGGATAAATGAGAAGAAGATGAGAAAAGGCACAAGAAAGAGATGAAAAAAGTGAACTTTCCTAACTATTTGAACATTTGGGGTATTATAGAAACTCTTAGGAATCTATAGGGGTAATTTTACGCAAAGTTTAAACTATAACATTGGTGAATCTGAGTGAATCAACTAGGATAGAAATGAGGTTTACTCTTCATTGCGCATTTCTGGAACGATGCAGTGGCCGCGGCTGCCACTGGTAGCGTCATTTTTATGATCAGATATGCCACGTACGGTCAACAAGGAGTCTTTTTCAGACATTTGTGCCCGCGTCAAACAAGTATGGACACCCAATTTCAATTTTTAAGTCGGTTTGGTACTAAATTTTAGCACTTGATGAATATCTCTGTTGGGTTGTGACATTTACTGTCTCCGATAGCTCTATGATTTTATTTGTTTATTAACGTAAGTGTTATTATAAATTCTGAAATTAATAATTTTCTAAGTTTTCAATACCCTGATCATAATCATTGAAAAACAAATTTAAAATCTAATTAATTAAACCTTCAAGTAAAGGTAAAGGTTGATAGCTCCCTGATTTGGAGCAACGAAAAGGAAACAGACACAGCTACTAATAGGGTGGAATATAGAGATTTACCTGGATATTATCGTCGTGAGGAACAAGCACCGGTGATGCGGTATGAAACACCCCATCAACACCTTGTATAGCCTCATCAAAGCTGCCTTCTTCCAACAAATCAGCTTTGAAAATCTTCAGTCTCTCCTTGGCTCCATCAAACTCCCGAAGTAAACCAACCTTTCCAACATCGCCTGTAAAAAAAAAAAAAAAAAGTTTGGTATTTATCACTATATATATATATATAGAGTTGATGGCAAGGCATAGCATACTTGATAAAAAAAAATAAAGAAAATCTAGAATAGATTGTTTCAACCGCGTCAACAGATAAAAATCACTCCAAGTACAATGAGTACCTGGGTCTCGTACCGTGGTCCGTACACGATGGCCTTTCTCAAGCAAGGATTTGACCAAATAGGCCGCTATGAACCCTGTTCCACCTGTTACACAATATTCCGGCATCTCCTCTTCCCGTTTGCTCCCTCTTCTATAGCGTGCTGCTAACAGGGCGGACTATATAGGGTGCTCGCTCGCTCGCCTGTTAGCTACTTTTAACCTTTTTGTTCTTTTTAGGTAACACTTGGGTGGAGAAGCATGTGGGTAGATGATTCATTCATTACCTCAACTGTCTCTTTATTTATAAAAAATTGTTTTATCAACCCACTAATTGGCAAGTTGGTGGATTAGAAATTTAGACATGTTCTCCACTGAGCCAGGCAGGGTCAATATGGGCCTATTGTTTTGGTCTGGCCCAGTATAGCTAATTGGGCTTACATCCTGGTCTGACGTTCTTCTGGATAATTTGCGGGTTTTCTATAAATTATAATATTAGGTGAATACAAAATTTTTTTTCTCCTTAAAGAACAAAACATCATAAACCCTATTCATACTCCTTTTTTTTAAAAAAAAAAATTCACCTGAAATCGAGTGCGACATTCATCACAAGTCAATTTGAATCTATTAAAAACAACATTGCTTTGGGTTTTTTTTTTTTTTTAAGATAACACAATGTTGTTTGGATAAAAATATCTTTTTTAAAAAATAAAAACAATAAAATATCATTTTAATCAATAATAAAAAAATTAAATTAATCTAACAGGGTTTAACCGGTCAATTCTTAACCAAGTTTAAAACAAATCCAGCCCAAGTCATGCTACTTATCAACCTGTCATGCTAGGTTTGCTAAGTCTGCATTCATTACAAAGCATGCTCGTAGTGTATATGTAACAGGACTTGGATATATTAAAATTTTTTGATTAAAAATTATAAATTGAAATAAGTTGCATTTACAAATAAATAACATCCTTCGCGGAAAGAAAATGAAAACATCAATTGAATTTTTTTTTTTTAAATGAAATCTCATTTGTAAATTTTAAGCAATAATAAATTTTAAGCAATAATATATTTTGAAGCCTTTTTTACAATAAATTGTAAATCATGTATCGTAAAGAAGAGTAACTGGAAAAAAAAATCCCAATAAACACAGAAATAGAAGGAAAAGGGAAAAGGGAATTGAAAATGAAAAGAAAAAAAAATTAAAACGGGAAAAAAAGAAAGAAGAAAGGCGATGTTGATCGAAGAGTGGAGAGAAACGGGAATCAAATGATACAGTGTACTAGCAAAACTATGAATGAACGTGTGTACGTACACAACACAACACGTGTGATTTCACATTCAATAGACCCATAGTTGACACGCGACTAATAACAATTAGAGATGGAGCTTGATCGTGGCTGCGGTAGCTGGGAGCTGGTTGCTCCAACCCTCAAAATTAAATTCGTTTTATTAATTTATAGTAGTGAAGTGGACCGATGGCGTTGTAAATGTCAAATCCTACCTTGTCGGAGTTCAATCTAGGAAGAGAGTGGCAAGTTTTCGACACATAGATGCTGTTCTTAAGTCACATGTCTCAAACCGAATGGAGTGCCAAAAATCCTGGCAACACGTTGTTCCCAACTCAAAACGTTATCAGTCATCTTGGGATATATTACCTGAATGCAAGCTTGAAGCCACCTCTGATGGATCATCCTACTCTCAGTTGTTGTCGGAATTGGGTTTTATATTTCGTGTTGGGTCTATGTTCCTGATCATATGATTCATGTCTCAAAGTTTAAGTTGCAGAAATGGATACAAAGTTATGATGGATCGTAAAGTTAACCTGAACATCTAAAACACAAATAAATCCATTATAATTTTGGACTCCTGGAAGTCTTACGGCCCAACGTGTCCACCATCAAATTACAATCTAATGACCCAACAAGTCCACAGATTTTACCAGTAAATTGGATCTATTATATCCATAGAAACCGGAGAGTTTGCAGAGAGTTTGAACGAGAACCTGCAGGTGCTGGGCGAAGCTTCTCTCTTCCGCTTCCTTTCTGCTCTTTAACCCTTCTTTTTCTTGTTCTTCTTGTTTTTTTTTTCTCACGTTCTGTCTCTCTCTCGTCCCCTCTGTGTTTTTTTTTTCGTTCGTCCTCTCTCTGTTTTCTTGTTTTCTTTTTGCTTTTTCGTTCTCTCTGTTCTTTTCTGGCTTTAGTTCCTCTGTTTCTTTCGTTTTTTTTGCTTCTTTTCTTTCGTTTTTTTTCCTGTGTTAGTTCCTGTCTTCTGTTTTTTTTTTAATTATTATTCCTCTGTTCGTTCATTCTGTCTTCTGGTTCTCTGTGTGTGTCTCCTCTGTTTTTCTGTTTTCCGTTCCCCCTGTTTTTTCGTTCCTCTCACTCGCGTGGCCTTTCTCTGGCTTTTTATAAAGCCAGAGAATGCCATGCGATCGCCAGGCTAATGAACGGGCTCGCAGGACCGCTACAATGGTAATGGAGATGCATCGTGGGGCGCGGCGCGGCTTTTCTTCTTCCTGGTCTGGTCCGCTGAAGAAGACGAATAGTGTCCTTTGAAACGGCGCCGTTTTCCTGAGTAAAATGGCTATTTGCAATTGTGCCCCTGGATCAAATACAATTGGACCGCTGCATGTCGGATCCATGTACAAAATGGTCCTTGGATTTTAAGTTCTTGCAATTGAGACCCAACTGTCCCAAACTATAGTATTTCTTTAATTAAGCCCCTGATTTCATTAATTAAAGTAATTTCAGGTTCAATTAAGTTCCAAAACTTATTAATGTTTTCAATGTTTTACCAAATTTAATTTTAAATTTAATTTTTTTCAATTAAAACCTTAAAAACTAATTTTTCTTGCAATCAAACCCTTTAAAAACTCAATTAATCCTTCAACAAAATCTAATTAAATTCTTAAACATTTGATTTTGAACTTTTCTTCTTCAAATTAATTTTTTTTTTAATAGAGCATTTATCAGTAAAAACATATCTTCAAATTTTTTTATTATTATTTTTGAACTTCCTTAACCAATCTTTGATTATTTTTAGGCGCACCGACATCATTTTCTATCCGCTATTATTTTTTTGGTTTTTTTAATATATATTTTTTGACTTTTGGTATTTTTTGTTTTTTTTTTAGATTCAATAATTATTTAATATACAGTCACATTTCTAATTATGTAACTCAAAACCTATCAAATCTCTCATTTAATAAAAATAAACAAATAAATGAATGCATATTATATAATATAAGGTGGGTGTGTGTGTTTGTTTATTTTAAAATTGATATTACATAATGATTCTACACATTTTTCACCGGAAAAAGAAAAAACAAGAGAAAAAGTGGCTTTATAAAGAAGAAGAAACAGCTATTTTCTAAGAAAGTTGTCTTGATGAGTCTTCATATATTTGAATTCATCTATAATCACCATTTTACTGATAGCACTACCAACTTTTTTTTTCTTAATATAAACAATAATGTTATTTGTAAGAAACTCACATTCATCACACGTTGTTTTGTTTTGACAATTCCCACCATCAAAAAAAACCTCCTCGAGTTATTTTAATTTAAAAATTTAAGTTATTAAATAATATTTCAAGATATAATT
>Ga0325411_1007991_pt1 | contig 11491 bp, 5 predicted proteins | sample PopdelMetagenome_13_FD_206181 | JGI IMG/M metagenome (GOLD analysis project Ga0325411, IMG submission 206181) | Populus deltoides microbial communities from Bellville, Georgia, United States - Xylem-PdIQD-R4 | ecosystem: Host-associated > Plants > Phyllosphere > Stem > Wood/Secondary xylem...
ATTAGAAATTATTTTTCATAAAGTATTTTAGGACTAATATAAATAAAGAAATGTAGTTTATTTTATAGAGATCAAAACTATTATTCAGATTCAACAAAAATACCAAAATATTTTCTCTATATTTCTCTACAATTTATTCTATAATCTTAAGATTTGAGAATCCAAATTTTATTTTTGTTATAAGCTGCATTCAGGTGGTGCATCGGCCTCTCTTACCAGGACACAGCTTCAGCTGATTTTTCACCAGCTCCAGCTCTGATACCACCAATGTAGTGTTCTTGAGAAGCCACATGGACAGTTTATGGTCTGTTCAAAAGTACGAGGATGCTCCTCTGCAGTTAGAAATGGCCAAAACGAGGGTGAGTGCGTAGGAAGCTAATGCCAATACGGTAAATACTAATCCAGATGGCAACGGTACTGAACAAATGAAAAGGCTAATGTCATGCTCTAGCCACTAGGAAGCTAATGCCAATACGGTAAAACAAATTCACCCTCATAACAAAACAAAACATACTAAAAATATCACACAAGGATATGCTGAGCAAAGTTTAAGATTTGTGGAGGCAGGATCCTGCTGAACAATGTTTAAGATTTGTGGGGCACATTGCAGCTGACGCTAATGTTTTGAGATGACAATATGGTAAACCCAAAATCACACACACACACACACAGAGACAGCAAAAAAACAAAAACAAAACCTTTTCAGCCATCTTGTGAACACTAACTTGAATTAAGATTTTTCTTTTTTCATTTCTTGGGTTTCATTTTTATTTATTTGTGTTTGGGTTATTTCCAACAATCCAAGGTCAGTTATTCTTTACCTAATGAAAGGATTGATTCTAATGACTCGAAAGCAAATGGAGACTACGAAAGCCAAATAGATAAAATTCCTCATCCACTAGTTATTCCATGGCAATGGGGCTTAAACTTGATACCTTCACCTTGTATAATTGTGTGCTTGCCAATTTCCTACTTCTTATTCATGCTTTATATCTAACAAAATATACATGTTTAACGATGAAGCCAGGATTTCTTTTTCCCCAGCAGGGTCAATTAGTAGCCATCATACATTAAAAAATTATACTCCGATATGACACTTAAAATTAATAATATTAACAAGAGAATTATTCACATTCAAAATCAACAGCAAATTAAAATTAATATTAATATTTAGTTAATCATAAATAAATAGAACACAAAATATTAAGAAATTAGATCTTGAGATCTTGTACCACTAATAGAGATTAAGAACACATAAGTTTTGAGCTCCTAGAAGAGAAAAAGCAGAAAATATTTTGATTCGTTCGTTTCTTGTTCCACAATAATTTAACAATTTTGCAAACCACCAAAAATATTAGAATAGGAAACTTTTAAAAATAGCATGAGAAACCATATTTTTTCCTTCTTTAAGTGAAATATATGAATCTGTTTAGACATTGGAATTATAATTTGTAATTTTTTTAGATGGAAATTATCATGTTTGAACTGTAAATTAAAGCAATCTGTTTCATTTTTAATGCAATTTTAATACTTTTTTTTTTTGAGAATGAAGCAATTTTAATGTTGATAAATAAAGGAAATTCAGGAAAATACTGATGATTATGCGTCAATGCCACAAATATAGAACATGCCAGTGTTGAAATTCATTGAGCTAGAAGATGCAATGGATGTAGCATTTGTGAACTTTCCCTGCACAAGATCGCCACCCCGTTGACTAATGGCCACAGAACTAGACATCTGCTGCATTCTTATGTGGTCAATCTGCTTGTAAGAGATTTCTGAAGTTTCTCCAGTCTTCACTTCTCTTTCAGAATGAACTTCTCCCTTCTGAATCATGCTGACAGGAGGCTCTGTCTCTGCTTTAAGAAAATTGGAAATGGTTACCTAAAGTTAGTAATGCAATACCACACACAGCAAAGCACATCTTGCAGAGAAGGAGCTGGCTTAAATTGTTATGATGATTAACCTCCTGGTTTTTCAAGGTTCTTCTACTTCAACAATTCATGTGCCTGGAAAATTAATTAAACATACAGTCAATAAACATTCCATCCAAAATATACCATAGATTTGATAACTTGTGTCAACAAAAGAATGAGTACATGGTTTATCCATATTGCAGAAGTTTCTTGACATTCTTGTACAGTAGACTGCACTATCTTCCCTACAATATTGCAAGGCATTGGGCATGAATCCAGTCCATGAAATTTATGAAAACAGGTACAGTGCTGTTTTGACGATCGTAAAAGCATCTATGAAAATGTAGGTTATATAAATGAATGTAAGTGCATAATAAGAGTTTATGAGGCACATCCTGAGACTTGATTTCAAGCAATTAACCATAATCCCCAATCATAAGAAGTATATAAAGCCATTGCGAGGCAAAGAATTCCAGGAACTGTAGCTCATTTTATTTGTATTTCAGATATAAAAAAAAGGAAAGAAAGAAAGAAAGAAAAGATCATTAGAGAGAAGTGAACATCCTTCCAGTGCATGCCAGTATGATTACCATATCTGGTCAAATTTTATTCTTTAATAAAATTCCTGTTCATTCAGACTTGTCTTTCCTAATTATCGTGGCACTTTCCAAGTTAATGCTATGCTCTTTCCAATACAAGAAGCTCAGTATTGAAATTAGAATGAGTTACTCTTATTTGGCACCATTTCCATGATGAAACCCGTGTATATCTGTAGAAGCAGAAATGATCTCACTACAAAATTATTTTATGCAAAAGATTTGCATAAAATATTACACTTCTGTTCCATGAGATATAGGGATAAAGATCAACATTATTGAATCCTGTTGAGGAAGAGTTGGCTGGTCAGGATTTGCCACAGGTTCAGAGAGTGCAATTCATCCGCAGATTGGTTAAAGAAGTATTTCACAAAGCCAAAGAACAGTGTATTTCAATGATCCTCCCCCTGGTTTATGCCAAATCCCTAGGTTAATTTACTTGATATTACAGCGGCCAGAGTTTATAGAAGATAGTTTTTCTTTCATGTCTTTGGCCACAAATTATACCCCAAAATTAAATAAAAAACAATATGGTGAAATTAAGGTGAATTGTGAACAAAAATAATGTAACATGAAGCATATAAAGAAATTGTATGTAATGGAAAATGCAAACCTTTAAAAATAGTTTTCTTGCTGAATACAACGTTCACATATATCCGCAAAATGCATCCTTCATTTGATCCATCACCATCTCTAGTCACATCCCATAGTCCCTGACAATTGTAGCCATTAAGAGAAGAAGGGGGGCAGGGTAGGTTAGGTTTAAATAGTGGAGATCACGATCTTAAAGCAGATTAAAGCTCATGCCGAGAACTATACGGAATACTTGCTGCCAAGTCTGTTATAGAACTTTTTTTTCATGTTAAACAACCATTGCACTCTCTATCCGCACATTTCATTTCTTATTTCATGAACTAATCCTCATTTTTTTCTTTAACATCTCCTCCCTGTTGATCTGTCATGTGAAATTATCATAACAGCTGAATCTTGAGGAACATTTCACCAAGTTTTTGTCCTCCTTTTCCACTCCCTTCCCAAATTCCTTCTCTTTTCACCGATTTGTGTGTAAAGGTAAAGCAGTAAAAGGACACCAACAAAGTCAAAAAATTGAAAACTTCCCTAAAAAAGAGGAAGTAATAAATTGAATAAAAGTGGAAAACCTTATAGGAGTCTGAAGCATGAAACAATTCTCACATCTCAGTCTAATTCACCATAAATGTGTCCCAGAATACATGTAGTTACTTAAAAAGACACTGAAAAAATCCTAGTAACTTAACTTAAATACAAAGTAGATAATCAAAATGTAATGGTTAATCCAAGAAAATTCTTAGATGATATTAAATTTCAGAAAGAAAGATTATCTAAATTATAAACAAACAAATAAAATTCCTTTTTCCTGCTCAGTATCAAAGGTTTTTAATAGGGCAACAGTTCACCATAAATGTGTCCCAGAATACATGTAGTTTGTACTCAAAAAGACACTGAAAAAAATCCTAGTAACTTAAATCCAAAGAAGATAATCGAAATGAAATAGTTAATCCAAGAAAATTCTTAGATGATATTAAACTTCAGAAAGATTATCTAAATCATAAACAAATAAATAAAATTCCCTTTTCCTGCTCAGTATCAAAGGTTTTTAATAGCAACAGATCATCTAACTTAATATCTCTCCTTCAATCAATAAGAATTCTCCACGTTGTATATCCATCTCCTTTCCTAAAGTCAATTCCATACCTAGGAGTAGAATGGTCGTATCCTCTCTTATTGTTGGTTTCCTAAATCTAAATAATGTATTAGGAGGAAGCTACTGGCCCAAGTCTGACAATCACAGGCTTAAGGGATACATGTCCTACATGTCTAACAAACCCAAATACAAAACACCCAATCTGGAAGTAAATCTATCTAAGACCAACCAGAACCATTCAATACAGGAATTTAAAAACTGCAGCCATGATGGAGCACAAGCTTGAAAAGAAATAACATGACAATTCCCAAGGTCCTGAAACAGTTTCAAAAACTTCATGTAACCCAAGAAAAGAACCACATCTCAAAAGGTGCACCTAAATAGACAAGGGAATAAGTTCTGACTTCTTAATAATTAATTATCATTCAATATAAAATGTCATTATAAAATCTGTTTCTTAAAAGCTGAGTACACAATCCTAGTAAAAAATATGAAAAGAAATAAAATAAAAACCTTTTATCCACCGTGTCAATAAAATGGATCAGAAACAGCTTCTACCTCAACGTGAAAACAATCTCCAAAACGGACGTCACTGATCTCCTGTGATGTCTCGATAATCAAATGACTGGTAAAAGCAAAAGTGAGATCACAAGGAAGAACAAACAACCGGTCAAATCATTTACACTCAGCATCCAAAAAAGAAGAAAGGATAGGAATTAAATTAGCAAATAAATGACAATATAGACAGCTAATAAATTTAATCCATTGAGAACATTATCAATCAAGAGCTTTGTATGTAATTTCACAATGAATTTATGACACATTTATTTTAAATCCCTCGAAAAACTAAACTGATTCGATCAAAAACTTTGAAAGAAATAAGTACACTTGCAAGAAAGTCTATTTGAGGATATGCGAGAGAGACTTGTCTGAAATAGGCTGGTCTTGTAACATAAGTTTATGTACACAGTAGAGAAGACGGAGGGGGTGAGAGACCAAAGAGATCATGATGGATACAAATGATAAAAAGGAGTTTAGCATCAAAACAGCCTGCAAAGTTTTTGGCTCTAGAAGCAGCAAAACAGTAATGGACCTGAAGTAGTTGTGTAGAAGGTTTAATTGAGTCGTATATGATTATAACTATTAAGAATCTTTGGATGATCATTACTACTTTGCTTATGCTTATATCCCAGGACGCAGGGACACGATTCAGTTTCTTACTCTCTGGTGAAGAAAGTTAGAGAGTTAGGTGAGATTTTGCTAGTGGAAGGATTTTAAGGCGACTTTCAAAGGGTGCTGGTGATAGAAGAGAAGGAAAGAAGAGCTCCGAGTCAGCGGGAAGGGGATCTTAAGTGAAACCCGAAAATCCCCTGTTTCGAGCCTACCTTGTATGAGGCAAAACAGCTAACCCGTAAGCTAGTAAGTCACAATCACCTGGGGAGAGAAAGAATCAGGTACGAAAGAAAAGGAAGAATGATTCCCTAGGGATAGAATAAGGTGATAAAGCGTAAGGGAAGACTCAGAAGAAGGTGCCTGAGCAAGAGCTCTTTTTAGGAAGTATGGGAAAGCAGGATCAAAATCAGCAAGATCTTTTAAGAGAAAAAGAACTACTACCACAGGAACCAAATTAAGCATTTACTTTAATGCATGCACTTATACCTCAGATCTTTACTATAAAGAAAAGAGGCACAGAAAGGATAGGTTCAAACATCCAACTCCTTAAACATAGTCAGGGGCAGAGCTAGGATTCAAAGATAAAAGGGGGCAAAGAAAAGGTTCCAAGAAATGAGGGGACAAACAATTAAAAAGAAGATGATAAATTTGAGAGGACTAAAATGAGTATTTTGAAATTTTTAACGGGGGAAGTTGCCCCCTTCTCTTCTATGTAACTCTGCCCAGGGGCAGAGTGAAACATTGTGTTGATCCATCAAAACTTAATCCTTACCTACCTTTAAAAAAAGCCAAATCATAACAAAACAGCCAAATTATAGAACTGCTTTAAAAATCCTCTAGGAAACTTCCTTTTGTTTCCAATAAGGCTTTCCAATTTTCTTCCCTCTAAGAAATAAAAGCCTTTTTTTTTTCTTTTTGTGCTGAGAAATAGAGGCTTTGATGGATAGCGAATTACTACATCATCTTATTGAGCTCATCACCAAGTCATATTCAAAACAATTAAAGAACAAAACAACTAAAATGTCTCTCAAATTACAGATTATAAGAACCTGTTTCTGTAGACTCGAAATTTCTGGACTTCCTGGCAGCTGCCAAATTTTGCACCTATATAAAAACACAAAAATTGAAACAAACATAAAGGGAAACAAATTCGCTGAAATTGACGAACAAAAGCAATCATAGATACACAAGTAATACATCTCCATACCAAAATATATTTTGATAGGATGCTGAAAAGAGACATCACGAGCATGCCCAGATTTATCATCTATGTACCATAAAGAGCACCTGAAATCTGAAAGGCATAAAAATTAACCAACCAAAGATAAAGGTACAAATAACATCATCCAACATATTCATCAAACTTAACCACATCTGAAAACTCTAGCGTGTTTTACTTTAGTATGGTTCCATGTGAATTCAAAGAAAATTACCTTTATCTCCACATCTACTATGAAAAGATTCAACAAATTTAGCAGCAGCATCTGAAAAGAACAAATAAAAGAACTCCTCTACCTTGATCTGCATTCCTTAACATAAATGAAGATCAGAGAAAGACTCTTTAATGCGATAATATTTATAGAATTCTACATGTGGTAAAACAATAGGGGAGCGAATCAATAAAAGAAAAGGGAACACTACCGGAAACTTTGTCTGTCCAACTTCTTTAAAAGATTCACGTACTGCATATCAGAAAGAAACAGCTCAATTAAAAGAGTGCAGCAAAATATAAAGGGCAGGACCACCTCAAACATCATCCCAAAATCTTGCTGATGACAAATACCAACAACCACAACATTACTTTTGAGTAGAAATGAGCTCCATAGCCCACATCCAAAGGATTCAATCCTCTTCATGCAAAATTTTCACCAGGAATTACAAATAACTCCTCTGATAGATCTAATAGAAAAGCTCCAATTGCTTAGTTTAAAATTTGCTAATTAAACTAGAAGGTGAAGAGGAACCATACACCTTAAAATCTTGATTATTGAGAAAATATTATATCTAACAGGAAAATGAACTCGTTTGTTGCATGTTATATAGAAAACAAAATCACAATTAAAGTAATTCACAAGAGATAACTAACTCTGAGGTGCGTTGAAATTTTCCACATTCCATGCCAAAGTTGCTGAAGATGAAGAGTTGGTGTTTCTAACTAGTTCAACATCCTGTTCCAATTCATCTGCTACTTGAATTTGTATCATGGAGACACTGCCCTTTTCAACGGATGGTGAAAATTCAGAATCAGGCGAACGAGCAGTAGCCTTTTGTCTACTATTCACATATATGCAGTTAATTTATGATCAATCACCCAAGACATGGACAGTGACAACTCATATAAACTCAGTATGGCTTGTGAAAGTACCTGTCAGGGGAATCTAATTCACTAGTTTGCTTGAAGCTATTCACCTTTTCAATCACAACAAGTCCATTACCTAGGCTACTGGATACAGAAATTAAATCCTGGTATAAAATCATCACATAAGATAGCAACAACGAAAACAGACCAGCAAGAAGTTTTACCATTCCAGAGTTCACGATGAAGTAATAAAAATTCATGCAATGTAATAAAAATTCATGCAATGAGTATCCAATGCTTTAAAATACCTGTTGTTCTGTGATCAAATTGGAACCATTACCATGTTGTAACCATCCATCCCTGATGAGATTCAAAGCTTCATCACGAGAGAGAAATGATGCAAAGAAGTACTGCCAGAATAATAACTGGATTAAGATATCACAATTTTTACTGAAATTCAGAAGTGAAAGAGCACTATTCCGAGCAACAACTTCAAGAAATGCCAAAACATAATAGGAGAGGAGCAATACTCTATTTCTACACTACCTTCTTTCCTCCGGCAAAAACTTCTATTGCATTAGGGAAGATCCCAGCTGTCTTTGCTTTTTTTACACTCGTAACTTCATGGAAAGGGATTATTTTCTGGATAAAAACCCATCAAATATGTCTGGAAACAGTCAAGATTGAGAAAGGGAACTATAAAAGACATTGACCACAATAACAATAATAAGGCCATATTCAAACATTACCTTTGTCTCAAATCCAAATATTTTTGAATAAAAGCAAATATAATGTACAAAAAGGTACATATGCCCCTGCAACATGTAAACAGTAAACAACACATGAATATAGTAGGAAACATAATCTTACCTCCAAGTAAGTTAAAAAAACTTATATAGACAAAATTATCACATAACTCATCCATGGTATCATTTACCAAACGAAATTCAACTCAAAAGGATGAAATGTGGTATACTATAACACTTATTGAGTGATGCATGCATCTCCGAGTACACACATAATATAGCAATTATTGAGTAATGCATGCATCTCCAAGTACACAATAAAGGTCAGCGTCAAGATTACCTGAAGAAGAATACTTCCTTGGTATGCACAATTAAAGTCTTGTACAAGGACCTATTGGGGGGGAAACGAAAATTTTAGAAACATACTTCAGAGAAAACAGAGGTCCTTTATAACTCTACAATATCCTCTGATGTGTGCATGACAGAGAGGGGGAATATCAAAAGTTTTAACAATAAGAACCGTTTCAGAAAATTTCACACGAGAAACAATTAATTCAAGGTACAAACATGCACACGGACATGCTTAACTGGTGCACAATTACAAGTGCAAGATAAAATAAGCATTTTGAACACATGATGTCCTAGAGGTTGGAAATGATACTAAGCAGATTACTTCTCATGAGCTTCTTATAACACATTTCACAGCACTTCCATCAGTTTTCCCCTCATTTCAATTATCATTTGTGTTCTATTTGATACATTTGTAAGTTTCAAAATCCTATTAACTTAAGGCTAGGATTAATGAATTCCAAACAGGGTCCAGCCCTAACCATAAAAGGATAAAATATGTCAATTCTGACATGTTATGAAGCTCCAACTCGAACAGAATTGAGAGCATTTCTGAAATGTTACAAATTATTGGATCTCAACTCACGTAGAGTTAACAGATTTTCATCTTGATAACGATCCCATAAAAACCAAATTTTGAAGAAACATCATTTAATAAAACCAAAATAGCTACAGATAGCGAAGAGCAAACTGAAATTTAGCATAAGAAACTCCTAGGAACTAGTAGCTGAGTTCTTGATTCTCTTTTTTTCAGCTAAGTAATTCTTCGACAATATATATATATAAAGACATTTGAAAGATATGAACATCCATGGCATAGAGTGACTTACTTCTTCCGGGGGAAGGCGAAACAGTTGCCTATACTCTTCACTCCTCGCTGCTGCCGGTGACTGTAAAATACAGTAAACAGTAAAATCCTAACAAACAGAGCCGCTTGATCAAGTACGAGTGAGGAGAAATACCTGAGAATCGATTTCACGGTTAGGAATGGGAGAAGCATTTGAGTTATCGTTGAAATCAGGCGTCTCGGCAGCGAAAGAAGAGGAAGATGATTCAGGTGCGGCGTCAGTTGCTGATTTTGAAGCGGAAGAATTCATCGGCGGTGACGTTTCAAACCTCTCTCCTCCACTAGCTTATACAACTGCTGCCATAGAAGACAGAGAGGGGGGGGGGGGGGGGGAGATCGATTACTTATTCAAAAAACGAATTGGTGAAATTGGACTGGAAAGCAAGCGCGAATAAACAAACTAGTGGTGAGGTCGTAAGTTGTTGCTTGTTTCCGTTTTTTTATTTTAACAGCGGGCAAATATTGGTAGACGTTGACGTCGGTTTTATTTGTCGTGACTTAAAAAAAGAAGAAGAAGAAGAAAGACTGCCTTTTACCTGTTTGAATTTGAATTTTTTTATTTAAAAATATATTAAACTAATATTTTTTATTTTTTAAATTTATTTTTAATATTATCATATTAAAATAATTTTAAAAATATTAATTTTAAATTTTAAAAATTTTAAAAATACAAATGAATCATAATATCAATCGAGTTCTATATTTAAATGTTGTAATGATAATATCATTATTCTCTTATGCATAATTAAATTCTTACTTAAATCTTTTGAATTAATATATATTTTAAGATTTTTAATGTTTTTTAAATTATTAAAAAATGATGACTTTTAACTTTTTCTCAATATACCTCACTCCTTAATTTTAGAGATTCCCCGTCTGACATCACAATATAATATTTGTTTTTTTTTCCTTGCATTTTCTTAACAATTCAATGTATCGGCAAAAATTTAAAATTGACTTAAAAGTTAATCTCATGAAATAAGATTTAAATGTGTAGTGTTAAAAACAATTAAAAAATAAAAACCAAAATAAAAAGAAACTAATAAGGTTTTGAATTGAATTTAGGATTATTAAATCAAATTAACAAAAAAATATTAAAAAAATATGGAAATATCTTGTATAATTAAAAACTAAAAAAAATATTAAATATGATAAAATCATATTTAAAATCTCTTTAAAAATAAAAAATAATTTGAATTGAATTTTCATGAACAATATATTACTAGTATTATTATTTTTATATCAGATGTATAATAACTTAAAAAAGTTATTAAAATTCAAATAAAAATTTATAATAATATTTAAGAATTATATCAAAATTAAAATTAAAAATTTAGTGAATCTAGTAAATATTGTTTTGAGGGTCAAAAATACAAACCATTGAAATAAATAAAAAAAGAAAAAAAAAAGCAAATTTAATACATGGCCCACTAGTAGCAAGTCAGACTTGCACGGGCCTAAGAGCCAGGCCTTTGCACCTGACGGACCTTGCTTCGAAAATTTAAAAAAAAAAAAAAACTCCTTAAAGATAATACTGGCTCCTTTAGCTCTTTTAGGTTTAAAAACACATACTAATCTATTAAGTTACAAAATAAAATTGTTGTCATTTAGATTAAATAAATATATTAAGGTTCTTCAATATTTATATAACCAACGAAGCACCATTAAAAAAAACCAGTTGCTATAGTGTAGCAGTATAATTATCATTTTTTATGGGTTATATCTTACATGTGTTGGGTTTTTTTATTGTAAAACAGGGAATGCAGTTTTCGAAAGAGCCTCGAATATGCAGGACTTTGCATCTTCTTTGGTGATGGGCCTGCGGAGAAGCTTGAGGCGCAAACTTGGAATTAACTGAGAAGTCCTTGTGGGGTGGTGGATG
>Ga0325411_1007992_pt1 | contig 11491 bp, 9 predicted proteins | sample PopdelMetagenome_13_FD_206181 | JGI IMG/M metagenome (GOLD analysis project Ga0325411, IMG submission 206181) | Populus deltoides microbial communities from Bellville, Georgia, United States - Xylem-PdIQD-R4 | ecosystem: Host-associated > Plants > Phyllosphere > Stem > Wood/Secondary xylem...
GAGTGGGAATAAATATTAAAATTAATATAGTTCCATTCCGATATAAGAGGTGAGGATAAAAGGTGTTAATTAATTCCATCATTATCATTAGTGTAATTTTTTATTATTAATATTATTATTATTACTATTATTACTACTATCTAATAAATTAATAATAATAGTAGTAATAATAATTTTTTATTATTATTATTATTATTGCATTAACATCCCACCGCCATCATCCCCATTATTTTTTCACGTCATTAACGATTTTAATTTTTTAAAAATATATTTATTGCTATTGTTATGCCAGTATTATTAGTATTATTGTTATTGTTAATCACCTTTATATATATATTACCATCCTAATAAGTAAAATAATTATTTTAATCATTATTAATCTTAAAAATAAATATTAAATTTTGATGTTCATTCCACTTTCTTTTCATTATTCAACATACGGCATTGAAATTAAAATACCATTTTAATTTCTTAATTAGTCATTGCACCCGGCATTGAGGGGGCTTTCAACATTTTTTTCTTTTTTTAGATTTTTTTATGTGATGACTGTCTTATACACCCTTATTTCAAATAAAACATACTTTCTTTATTGTCTGAGTTGTCATCGTTAACATTAACACAATTATATTTCCGTTGTATATCATTTATTTTAATATTTTTTTGTTTTTTATTTTTTTAATTTATATTTTTTTAATTTTAATGAATTGAACTTAATAATTTTATTTTTTTTGGATTATCCGAGACTCATGGTTCAAGTCATATATTTAACAATTTAACTCAAATTTTTTTCATGTTTTAGCATTTGATTTTTTAAATTTTGATTTTCATGATTTTTTTTATTTTTTTTATTTAGGTTATATGAGTCTCATGACAGGGATCACAAGTTTGGTAGGTTAATCCAATTAACTCGGGTTTTATATTTCTCTTTTGTAATTGACTTTTTTTTTCCTTCAATTTTATTATTCAGCACTTTACTAATTAGGAGTTAAACTTTCTTGTTTATTTTAGTTTGTTTTATATGGGATTATCCTAATCTCATAACCAAAATCACGAGTTTAACAGATTAATTCGGGTTGGTGCAGGTCAATTTTTATTTTTTTAATTGATTTTTTAAAATTTTATTATTCAACATTGGGTTAATTGAGAATTGTGCTTCCTAATTTATTTTGGTTTTCTTTTTATGGGGTTATTCTAGTCTCATAATCTCAGTCGTGGGTTTGGTAAATTAACCTAGGTTGACTTTGATCATATTTTTGTTTATTTTCATGAGATAATTCTGGTCATATGACCCATGTCATGGTTTTGACCAATTAACCTGGTTTGACTCGAGTTATTTTTTTTTCAATTTCATCTTTCAATGTTGGATTGATTGGGAATTGAATCTCATAAATTTTTTTTATTTGTTTTCAATGAGGTTATCCTAATATCAAGACTATGGTCGCGGGTTTTTGGCAAGTTAACCCAGGTTAACTCAAGTGGTTTTTTAGATTTGTTTTAAATTTTATTATTCAATATTTGATTGATTGATAATAGAATTAGCTTCATAATTATTTTAATTTTTCTTTCTATGGTGCTATCATGGTTTCATAATCAAGGTTACGAATTTAACAGGCTATACCCAGGTTGATTCAATATGTTGTTATTTTAATATTTAAAAAAAATATCATCTTGAATTTTTTTTTAATCAATTATATTTTTACTAGTTGTTTAAGTTGTCTTTGAACTTGTCAAGTCAATTGAATTATACCAAGTTAACCCTTACACAATTAAAAAAAAACAAATATGCTAGATAAAATGTTAGCAGCGCATGAATATATTTTTAAGTTTAAAAACATTTAATCCAACCCATAGCATAATGCATGCCATTGATGTAGTTATATTTTTTTACCTAATATTAATTGAATTTGATGAGTTTTTTTTTTTTGTTATATAGCAACTTTAGTGTCAATAAAAATATAATAAAGATGAATAATCATTAATTATTAACGAGAAAATATATTATATACTTGTTATTTAATTAATATATATTATTAATAAGTGATATTAAAGATGTTGAGTTATTGTCGTCTCATTGATGGATATTGTTGCGATGTCGCGGTCACACAAATTAATTACCCTAACTTCAAATACAACACACAAGATAGTATAGAGCAAGCAAGGAGTCGATCCCACGAGGAAGATTCAAGTCAGATTCTTATGCTAGATGATATGCAATTTGGGGGGGTTTGGACGTTATCTAGGCTAAAGCAAAAGAAAATAGAAAACTATCAAATGAATTTTAATAAAATCATAAAATTATTAAGAGAACAAACTTTGGTCGCAAGCACACATCCACCTACAGAAATCAGAACTGATTATGGAAACGAAATATCAATTTATATTCTGAATATTTATCTCTTCTTAACATTGGTTAGTTAACGGATCAGCCGTATAACTAACCCTAACCATCAAACAACCATAGTGTCCGCACTAGTAATTTAATTCAATGGCAGCCTTAAGAACTAGATAAGTTGATTAATCAAGAAAACATAATTGCCCGCAGTCTATGTTTGATTTGATTGAATGTTCTCCCTAAGATTAATAATGTAGATCCACCACAATTATTAAACTCAGTTGCTTCACAAGTTTATATACCACAACTTCGATTTTGATATCAAACTTAGCAATAGATTGTCTACACTAATAACTTAGAGTCCACTCTACCAATTAAAATAAACAATCATAGGAAAAATAAGCATAGGAGAACAAACATATTCATCATGTAAACTAAAAAGAAAAGGTAAAATAAATCTCATAGTTCTTGAAATCCGAAAGTTTCTGTGTCCTTGCAACCAAGAAAAAATGTTTAGTCTTGCATGTTTGTTGAACAACTAATCAAAAAGAAGGAAGAATACATAATTTCGTGTTTCTTAGAGGAGGGGGGCATTTTTCTCCTCTTGGCTGGCTGCCCCCCTTCTCTTCTCTCATTCTTTTTATATCCTAGAAAACCCTAGTCTTTATTTTACAAAATAATCCTCCCTTAAGTAGACTGTTTACATTTAAGTACTTTAATAACTATTTTCCTAAAAAAAAGAAATAGCCTTGCATGAAATCTTCAAGCTTTGACTTAGAGGAGCTAAGTTACTGAAATAAAAACTTGGATATCGGTTTAGATGCTTCGGAACATAATTTGAACTCATTTCTTCACTAAACCTGTTTGCTGGCAGAATTCAATTGTTATCTTTGAAAAATCATATCTCCCTCATATGACATCATTTTTTTCTGCAATTTGGAAATTTTATATAACTTTGATTCATGAATCCAAAACAATTCAGTTTGAATCAATTGGACTTCTGTAACTCCATATATTCAAGTCGTAATAGCCGAAGGTCAACATTGGCAGATTGCGAGATTTGACTTTGAAGGCTGCGATTTCCATGCTCTTCCTTATTTTATTTTCTTGCCTTAGATGTCCAAAAAGGTATGGATGTTTGCTTTTTAATGCCACTGGAATCACTTAATTTCAACTTCTAGAGCTCACGCTCTGCACAAAACATCGACTAAAGGTCAAATCTGTCAATTATCTCCAATTTACTCCTTTTTGCATCTTTCATCCAAAAGTATCTTCAAAACATAAAACAAAGAATATCAAGGCATTTTATATATAAAACAAAGGCAAAACACTAGTTAAATATGGGTGAAACTATCGAATAATATGATTGCATCAGATATCATTCAACTAAATAATTATTTAATTCATGAATATTAAATAAAAATGTCTTGTAATTATTCTTTAATTCAATCCGGTATAATGCATAATAATTTATTAATAATAAATATTTGAGTAATAAAGTTTCTAAAAAAAATTGTCAAGCTAAAATACTCAAATAATATAATTTACTGAATGTTAAAAAAAACCTGATTGGCATGGAAAATTTATTGTCTCTAGTTATAGATTATTATTAACCTTAATAGCGTAATTATTATTTTGCTTTTCAAATAAAAAAATCAATGAAATCCTATTTAGATTAATATGATATTTTCAATATAGGCATTAATTATTATGAAATTGATTGAGGATAATTTGATATTTATACATTTTAAATACACGGTGTAAAGATTATATTACTCTTAAAAGCAAAAAATTTTAAAAGGTTTATCAAAGATGATTCAATATTTTTTCTTGTATATGCACAACATAAAGACGATATTATCTTTATAAACAAAATTTATTAAAAGGCTTGCATGGGGTAATTTGGTCTTTTTACATTTTAAAAACGCAATGTAAAGACTATATTACCCTTATAAGCAAGATTTGTCAAGCTTGCATCCAAGAGATTTTTTGTATTTTCAAGTTGGTTTTTTAATTATTAACAAGTTGATTGGGGGTGATTTAGTCTTTCGACAAACATTAATATTATTAAAAAAGTTGTTGGGGTCTAGGACACACCCGCCAACGAGTGGGCGATATCCACGTCATTCAAACAGTGTGTGCAGTGTCATCCCACATCCAAACACTGCCTTTTAGAGTAGTGTTAGAAGCATCTCATCATGATCTTTCTATTGGTGTTGCCCATGTACATAGAGGAGCAATGGTTGGGCTCCAACAATTTTTTTTTTCTTCTTCCTTTTTTATCTTTCTTCTTTATGTTAAAATATAAAAGTTTTCTTTTTTTTTAATCCAAATTTATTCTCATTATTTTGATTGCTATTTATTTTATATTTTTAATTGATTTTTTTCTTCAATTTTGTCCGTCATCATTTGATTTCTTTTAATTTTTATTTCAAATTTAGTCTTCATTCTTTTGATCATTTTTTTTCCTTTTCTTAATTAAATTTTGTTTTCAATTTTATCCATTAGCATTTGATTTCAAATTATTTTTATATCTAATTTATTCTCCATATTTTTATTGTTAATTATTTTGTTTTGAATCCTTTTTTATTGTATTTTGTTTTCAATTTCATCCATTAACTTTTTGTTGATTTAGAATTTTATTGTATTATTTTTTAGGATTTGCCTTCTATGGGGTTGAGCATGAGTTTCAAAAGTTAAAATGGGTTGACTTTGATTTTTTTAGGTTCTTTTCAAAATTGATTGTTTTTTAAATTCTTCCTTCAACATTTGATTTATTGGAAATCGATCTTCATGCTTTTTTCACTTTTCTATCTATGGGGTTTTCTCAATCTTGTGTCTAAAGTCGCGGAATTAGTGTGTTAACCTAGGTTGACTCGGATCTTTTTATTCGTTAATTTTTTAATTATTTTTTTTCAGTTTTGGCCTTCATTATTGAGTTGTTTTATAATTGAGTTTTATTATTTTATTCAATTTGCATTCAATGAGCTTCATAGTTTTTTTATGTTGTCACTTTTTTATCAATTTGTTTATTATTGTTGCATTTTTTTATTCACATTATTTAAATTAGTAGAGCTTATTAAACCTAGTCGAGTTAATGACCTGAGTTTTGGATTTGTTTTGGTTTTTTTAGGAACACTTGCATCACTTTAGTGTCCTTTTTTTTTATGTTGGACAATAATTTAGGTCAACTCGTGATGTAACGCAACCCTCTATCTAGTTGTAACTACAAATGAAAACTCATTGATAGCAAATAAGTAAATTAATTAATTAATGGTTCATGCCACACATAAAAAGAAATAAAAACTATACTTGCATCTACAACTACCATTATCATTTCATGTTTTGTGTTAATTTCTAGATAAATAACAAAGTATGTGGAGTGTAGCTTATGATATATTTTTATTTATCAATTCTTATGACTTGAATACAATATCAAATTATGTTTTTAAATCATCATAAATAATTTGTTAAGGTTTCTTTTAGTTATAGGTACACATGATCCTTCATTTAATCTCTTTTGTTTTAAATGATGCCAAGTTATATTTCGGATTTTTAAGGCTTCAACACAACATTTTTAAAGGAGTAAGAACAATATAGGACTCAAGTCATTGATTTGAATAGGTTCAATAATCTTTTTTTAATTTAATAATATGATAAAAAAGCCAACAACAATAAAAAAATACCCTAAAAACACAAATGACTAACCGAAAAAATTTCATTGTTACTATCTACCTCAGAATCCAAAAATTCTTCACTTTCATTCTCATTACCTTCAATCATGTGCAATTCTTTAGTAGTACAATGATGTTTGGTGCAAATTTATCTCCACACTTGAAACATTGTCCTAACCTTTGCCTCTGTTCATATAAGGTCTTAGAAGCATTTTTATTTCTTTGACCTTCATTCTCACAAATTTATCTGTTGGCTTGGTTTTCCAATGTGAATTGTAGAACTAGTTGTTGGCACAAGCTTTTTCTTTCTTGCTACAACATCATTTGATTCTTTCTACACTTGGATTGCTTAAAAGATGTCATTAATGATATTAGTTTGAGTATCTTCAACATAGGTTTAATATCTTTATTTAATCCACTAATAAAATTGAAAATATAGTAAGATTCAAGTAGTGAAGAGTTCAATGCATGCATAATGGATCTTAGTTCTTCAAACTTCTTTACATATTCATTCACACTGCTTTCATGCACTATTTTATTAAATTGTTCAACTACATCATCTTTATTGCCAAACCTATTGCACACAGCTCTTGAGAACTCATCCCAATTTACTACACTTTCTCTATTACACATATAACTTTCAAACCAAATCTCTGAATTTCCTTTTACGTAAAGTGATGCTACCTTTACCCACTATTGTATAGGAATCAAGTTGATCTTGAAGAGCTTTTTATATTTCTGAACCAACTCCTAGGGTTGTCTCCGTATAATGGTGACAAATCAATCTTTGGAAGAGATTGATTATACCCCGTCTTGTGATGTTCTTGATTATTAGTTTGATCCCCTTTATCATATTGCTCTTGAATCCTTGTAATACTCCTTCTTGATTGTTGTGAGTTCCAATCTCTTTTCCTACTGTTGAAGTGTTTAAAATTCCTTTAGAGTTGACTGCAATTTCATTTCCTTCCATTTGAGTAGCAAGAAACAACTGGATCTAATTTGATAATGCTTTAATGTGTATAATGATCTAATCAACTCTCTTACTTTATGTTGCACGTGGATGCGCGACGTTAGAAGGGGGGTCGTTGGAGTTGCCACCTAACTGTTTGATTCAAAGTCATTAGAAAACCCAAGTGTACTAGTTTTATCAAACATTATAAAGGTAAAAAGGACTGATTATGACTAAGGAAGATATTAATACCCCTAGCGCATTTTACCTAAGTTAAACTGCATTATGTGGTTTGAATGTGATTTAGAGGATTTTGATGGATTTCTAACCGGTAATCTGTCTATGGCTTATGATGGAGATTTATTCGTTTGGATAAATCTGGTGTTAAGAATTTATTATGGGCTTATGTACCCAAATAAATTCTTTTAAAAATGGTTTTTTTTATAATTCATATGTTGTGGTGAAAAATGCTTTTAATTAAAATTGGTGAATATTTAGAATAACTCTTAGAATTTTCTAGTCAACTCCTGATATTTAAATATCAGTCTTACTTGTAGGTCCAATATTTATAGCAGAATCTTAACCATTAATTCTAATAAATTAAAATTTATGAGTTATTAAAATATTAGCCAAATTCTCATGGATTCAGAAAACTAGTTATTAAATCCAAAATGCATGCTAAAAAAAATAAAACATACCATGTATTTTATTTTTTAAACATAATATGATTTTTTGTATTTTTGATAAACTTGACCCTATACAATTAAAAACATTTAATTAATTAATTTTTTTATCTTTCCTTTTTTTATCATTTATTTAGCATAAAGTAAAAAAAGCAATAAAAAGAAAATAAACACACACACATTCTTTTTTTTACTATATTTTACTCACACACACCCGCATTTATCAATTTACAGGGGTTGATCTATCGTTAATGTTGATCCATCGATATGATGGTTCTGAGGAGAAACAGGGGTTGAAGTTGGTGAGGTTTGTTACTATCACCATGAAGCTGGCTTCACTATTGTCATTTGTGGTGAAGGAGGGGGGGTTTATCACGGTCAGTAAGAAGAAGCAGGGTTGTCATTGAGTGCTACTAGTCCTCTACCATCGCTTGGAAGTGAGAAGTTGGTGGAGAGGAGATAACATTTGTCTTGAAGGTGCTGCTGGGTTTCACTGGAAAAGGAGAGAGACTAGACCATGAGGCTGAATAGATTTGCTGATGTTGGTTTTAAAAAATGCAAACTAACCATGGGGAAGAAGATTCGATGATGTCTATAGAAAGAAAACAAATGTGGTTAACTGAGAGTGAATTGGTGGAGGCAAGGTAGGGGTTGACAATGGTGATGGTTATGACAATAGGTGCAACTGGGTTATTGGCAATGGTGGATGAAGTTGTGTTCAATGGAAAACAATGGGTATGTTATAGGTTGGCATGAAAATGATGGAGGTGTGGTTGATTTCATGTTAAAGGGTTCTTATGTTTGAAGGGAGGCTCTGTTCCTGGGTTAGTTTATGGGAGAATAAAAGGGATTGTAAGGTTTCTATTGCAGGTTTCGGTTCTGGTTAGAGACACAAGATTTAGGACTTGGATGGCAGGGAAGATGAAAGACTAGAGAGGTTGGTTCTAGTGGTTGTTGGCTAGGAGAGTGGTGGCTGGACAGATGAGTTTGATGAGAAGAGGATCAGCAATGAAAGGAAAAATTGGGTTCGACATTACTGCTTGGTTTCTCTAGGACTAGGGTTTTTTTTTTTTTTTAATGTTGTGTGAGTATAGGAAAAGAATCTAGGAATCATTTGTTTGTTTTTCTTTTTTCTATTCTTCTGGTCTTCCTCCAATTTCTCCCTTAAATTTTTATCCTTAATCTCTTCTCTAATCTTCCCTCCCATTTTGGTGTGTATTTATAACCATCTATTTGGTCTCTTTGTAAATTTTGATTTTTTTTGTATTTTGATTTCTTTGAAAAAGAGTGTGTTAACAACCAAATGCACAGAAAAAAGACATTGCAAGTGATGCAAAGATGTCAAGAACATGTTATTTTTGGGTTTTTGTTGTTTTTTTACTATTTTTTCATAAAAAATAAAAAATAAGGTAGCAACATTTTGTTCCATCCATTGTTCATGTTACATGCTTTGTTGATTAGCCATTGAATCTTGAATTCCTTGTGAAGGCCTTGCAATCTTTTCTCTAGCCTTCTATAATGTTTTGCAATAGTGTTCACCTTATTGTTTTCTACCATTTTTAGTCAAGATTGATTCCAAGCCTAGGATAGGCTCTAATACCAATTGTTAAGCTAATAGCTTAACAAAGAGAGAATTAAGAGGGAGAACGGAAGAATAGAGCAAAGAAGAAATGAGAGAACATAGAAGATAAAAGAAATGCACTAAAGTTTTATTATATGACAATCACAAAATACACTATACATCATTTGTACAAGTCAAGTTCTACAACTTGACTAACTAACTTTCTTACCTCCTAACTAATTCTTAACTAACTACTAATATTGCTTAACTACTTTTAACAACATGAATCACTTGGAATTTGCTCTACAATCCATTTCGCAGTTATTGTTGAAACTGTCATTCTTTCTTCTTTATTAACACATGCATTCATGTTCTTTCATAAATCCTGATTTTAAACAACATAAGATAACCATTGCTTAAACTAACCTAACCCAATATATAACATGTACTAGTTAACCTGCGCCATGTCGTGGGTTGTATATTTTTTCTTTTGAGTGTAAATCTTAAAATCTCATGCAAATATCTTATTAAATAAATCAAGAATTGTATGTGTAAATAAATAAAGATAGAACCATTAATGATAAACAAAAAATAAATTGGAAAAATCAAGTGATAAATATAGATTAAGATGTTTGATATCGTAATATGTGACATTTATCCAGTTGTGTTTATGGAATTTTTTTATCAAAAAGATTTTTTTTTAAAATCAAACAATAATAGGAACATACACACACGTGTAATTGATTGAATAAAACAAAAGAAAAAAAATATTATGTAAGGTTGCACACATTATAAATATTATTTAGAAAAAAAAGGCGAAGTTAACTTGAGGTAACATGATAGACATGTAATATCGGTAGTAAGATGCAAGAAAACTCGAGTTAACCTGTAAAACCCGTAACACGGGTTATGAGATAGAGATAACTAAATAGAAAAGAAATTGAAAAAAACCACAAAGCTAATATTATTAAAAAAACTAATATCAAACGATGAAATCGAAAAAGAAAAGGAGTTAAAAAAGGATGTTAATCTACATTAACTTTTCAAACTCATGACTTAAGTCATTAGATTAGAATCATCATTAATGGAAAGACCGTGAAACTTAATTCCCAACAAATCAAACACTAAAAGATTAAATAAGGAAAAAAAATCAATTACACAAAAAGATCTAAAATAAAAAAATATAATTAAAAGAATGAGAGTGAAAATAAAAACGAAAAAAATAAACTGGAGGGCAACCAAATTTTTTTTATTGGAGGGTTAAATTGAAAGAAAAATAACTTTAATAAAAGGAAAAAAAAGAAGACCGGATTAGAAAAAATAATATACAATAAACTTTGATTGAATGATGAAATTGAAAACCAATAAAACTTTAATAAAAAGAACAATGAAAAAAAAATAGAAACCGAAAGAATAAGGACCAAATTAGAAAAAATAATATATAAGAAATTGTAATGGAAAGACGAAATTGAAACAAATAAATTTTTTATAAAAGAGCTGTGCACAAAAAATCAGAAATAAAAAGAATAGGCATTAAAATTAAAATACCAAATAAAAAAAGGACCATTGTGTACTTTTTAGGAGAACAGAGAGAAAAGGAAAAAAAATGTCCATCAGCGATGAATCAACCACTTGCTGTCTATACGCATTGTACTAAATGCAAGAGGACATGGTCATGATTCTAACATCGTCATGAAAAGCAGTATTCAACCACCAAATGCAACCACATGTGTCGCTCAAAGGATGCAAGCAACATCCTTTCGTTGGTGCATGCGTGACACACGCCATCAATTTTTTTTCCATATTTTTATTATTAAAATATAAAAATATCCCTCATTATTCCTAAATATAATAAAAAACCAAGATAGAAAGACTAAAATACACCTGCAAAATGGTTTTAGTTTTTTTTCCATGAGGGTATATTCATCATTTTACTATGCAACAAAAAGCAAAATTACCATGAAACCCCTGAACATAAAATTATTTTTTGCCTATAAAATTACTTTGGTAATTATACTATTTAAAAAAAAACAAAAAGATATTATGTTCTCCACAATATGTTTCTTGGTTTTGTTTTTAAGAGTAAAATATATATTTCACTGCAAAGATCGAACAAACCATCTACTTTTTTTTTTATTTTTTTCAATATCATCACGATGAATTAACCTAAATTAATCTATAAGTCTAATAAAGGGCTAAATTATTAAAAAAAATAGATGCAAAAAAAGCATTGTGAACATAGTGCGTTTTACCCAATGAATTCCCCTGACGTTTTCTATTTACTTATAATTA
>Ga0325411_1007993_pt1 | contig 11491 bp, 10 predicted proteins | sample PopdelMetagenome_13_FD_206181 | JGI IMG/M metagenome (GOLD analysis project Ga0325411, IMG submission 206181) | Populus deltoides microbial communities from Bellville, Georgia, United States - Xylem-PdIQD-R4 | ecosystem: Host-associated > Plants > Phyllosphere > Stem > Wood/Secondary xylem...
AAAAAATGTCATTGATGCTGCCAGAGAGACTTAAACAGCAGTCTGAACCCCAGAAAAAAATAACCATCTTCCAAGTTCCACTTAATACAGTTATCAAATACTTGATAGAAACATTGCAACCACATTTAAATGACAAATTGTGGTTAACAAGGAACAGAGAATTTTGGTACTTACTCGTCTTTACAATACTGTATTGCATCAACATCAGAAGCTAGAGCCTCCCTCTCACTGGCTAATGGAATCCTCCTATATGTCATGTCATAACCCTCATCCTTTAGACCAGCATACACTTCAGCAGGTGTCTTCACATCATCTGCAGAGATGTTCTCCCAATATCCTATGATACAGGACTGATTTGTTGCCGGATCATATTCTTCACGATGTAAAAGCAATCGACCACCAGACCGTCTAATCTCAGATACTATATCTTCTTTTAGTCGAGCCTCCATGAGTTCTAACTGCATAAAAGTTGAAAGAAAGGAAGTTAGTAACATACTTCGCTTAATAGATAGCTCTTTGAGGCAAAAGAAATTCAACAACGACAGACCACTGGACCAGTTATTCCAACATGCTTGAGCGTGTCAACAGGTTTATTTAGCTCCCTGGGGACAAATGGTGTGCCATTGATGTAAACAGCTGCTTCTTCTCTGAGATCAGTCACTATCACTTTCTGAGCCAGAGATCCTCCTATCTTGGGCTTGGCTTTCAAATATGCCAGCACCTCTTTGGCACCAGCAATCGTTGGAGTTGCCATGCTATACACAGTGTAGCCATCCACCTGATGCATAAGAAACATTAGGTTTCAAAAACAGGAATTTCCATCAGAATGTAAGGACCTCTCCCTTTGTATTCACACTTTCCACAGAAACTTGTTTGTCAGTGTGTACGAGTGTGAGTTTGTGTGTCTGTGATCTGAATTAGCAAAAGGAAAATGCAAAATAAAACAAAATATATTTAAAAATAAAATAGGAGTGTCAAAAAGGATATTCCACCAAGGGTCCATCATCGATATAATCCAGATGTGGCCGTACCTTGTAAACATTTGGTGCTCCATGAATTTGTATGTGGCTAGAAGTCCGCTGACCAGGAAAGAAATACATTTTGAGTATAGAACCTTTACCCAAAACCGAACCATTACGGACCCTGACAGTGGCCTCCATTACTGCATCTCCATGCTGAGATTCCTGTGGTGTTCTCAACCCCTCCTGCTTGTGATAATAATAATAATTAAAAAAAAAAAAACACAAATGCCGAGGTTACCATAATGATAAAGAGGAAATCCATAACATAGAGAAAAAATGCAGTCAAAAAGCCCTAGAGTTTCCGAGTCCAAAGGAATAAGAAAATATACCGGGACAGTGAAAAAACGGCCTGGCCTCAATCGAATGCTCCATTTTATTGCTTGGACTTCAGGTCTTTGATGCAACCAACTCTTAAATGTCATCCTTGATTCTCCTTGTCCGCAAAACCCATCAAATGCTTCACTTCCTAGATATGCTGCAAAGGCAATTAAACGGAAGTACCTCTCCAAGTATTCAGCACCACGGCTCAATGCCACTCTCCTGACTCTTGGCTCAACATGTTGTTGATTGACCACCTTCCTGTATTGCAGAACAGCTTGGCGTATGTTCTGCAGAGCAGAACATCTATCAATAATAGCATCTAAGGCCCCTCGGCATTCCATACCATTATCAAATAATCTTGTTATCTTCCACAGCAGCAGGATATCATCAATGCCAAAAGCACGACCTTGTTCCATATCAGTTTTTACACTGCCAATGTCGGAGGTGGTTGCAGCAGTGTCACCTCCAGTTTCTTCACCGCTTGAGCTTCCACTTTCCACCTCTTCATGGTTCATATCATCAGCTAAGACTCTAATTGGTCTCCCATAATCTATTCTAAGTTTCAGAAGGCAAGCAATTACAGTGCCAGTCGTAGTCCTTCCCCTTCCCATCTGTGTTTATTAAAGTGGCATTCAGGCAAAGGACAAAAGAAAAAAAAAAAAAGAGTCAGCACAATTTAAAAATATAAAAAACAACAGGAAGCAGTTCCATAGAAATTAATGAAGAACATCCATTCACATGTCCAACAATAGCGGTGCAAGAAAGAAATTTTAACCTGGCAATTGAAAACGAAAGCAGTATCCTTGGAAGCAGAAGCAATATTCATCGCCAATGTGTCAAAGTCAGAACTTTTAGGAGCTTTACCATCAGTGATTGGAACACGGGCATACTTAATGGGAAAACCATCAGTGTCTAAGCATTTAAACACCTCAAGTGGGGTCTTAATAGAATCAGAATTTACATGCTCCCAGGCATCAAAGATTTGACCATCATCCGTTTCATGAATGACCATTATAGCACCTCCATAGCGTTCAGCTTCTCGCAAGATATCTTCTTTCAGTCGAGCCTCCATCCTCTCCACTCTCTCACGACCAATTCCCTGAATGTGGTCATCATAATATCAACTTTATTAAACATGGGTCAAGAGAACAATGAAAAAAAAAATGAGCAAAGTTAACACAAAATGGAAAAAAGTTGGTCCACCTCAAAATGGAATATAGCCTGATTCTAGAAAATATATGCTAGGCACAGTATCTTATGCACCCATAATATGAACATAATTTAGTTAATTTTGAAACCCAAGCAGAAGTCATGAATTTTTAACAGTTTGTAAAAGCTTTTCCTCCATTATAAAAAGGAATGTATAGCAATTATCCAGAACTCCAACTAAAGTTCCATCTTGACAAAATTCATGGGATTCCATCGGGGAGCCTCCCAGATGAGTGAGGCAAGATTATGTCTGCCTCAATGAATGAACTTTTGACATGTATGTGCTATATCCATCAAGAAAAGAGAGCTAAGTAGCCAGTATTTACAAGGAAAATCTTTGTTAACAAGAGATCTAATAACAGACAATAAAAAATGACAAGGTTCTATTGATCTTGGTTTCTATGAATAAGATATTGGAAGACATTCATACCAGGAAAAGACTATCAAGGTCATTATTGTTAATTCATCATGGGTCAAGTAGTCAACTAGCATCATTGCATGATCAACCCACTCCTTCTTTCAAACACGCTTGGAATGGTTTTTCTATTCAGATAAATTATATTTGTGCACTATGATGCTAATGATCCTGAAGACAGTTATTTGGTTGAATGAAAGAACTAGTAAAGGTCTACTATCTGCCACATGCACCTCCACTTCAATGAGGCTGATGAGTTGGTAATCTATGTGAAAGTTTAAGAATCCTTACCGTGTATTCCAGCATGTTTTTAAATGGTCTTTCAACCTCACGGAGCACAAATGGCTCTCCATTTATGTAGATAACAGGTTCTTCTCTCATATTATGCCAAAAAACTGGGCAACCACCTTTAGAGCTGCCAATCCTCTGAATGACAGAAAGAATACCATCAATTGTAGGATTTGCGACTCCATAAACTGGAAAACCAGGAACTTCTCTGAAATTAGGTGCACCATCCACTCTCTCTGGTAAACTAGGGTTTTGACAGCCAGGACAGTGGTCACTTTTTAAAACAGTCTGACTTCCAAGAACCTCCCCATTTCTCAAGGCTGCAACTACACCCATCTCATGAGGTCGGCCATCAGCAGATTCAGCAATCCTTGTTGGAGATGGCTTAGGACTCGCATATCCAAGAGCACCCATTGGGTTTCTCCTGAGCAACCTGCAACAAGGATGGTTAAAGCAAAATAAGTTCCACATGATCTATGGTCTGCAGACATGTATTGATATATATGAGGTTGCATTCTAATTGGAAAAGAGTGGTTGACATAACTACACCAAAACCTGGACATGGAATGTAAAGCAAGTGCCTAAGTAATGGTGTTGAAATATATGTATGACCAGATTGAGTTTGCTTACTCGTAGATGAATCTATATACTGCTACAAATATAATAAGTAAACAAGTTTCCTGAAGAGGAGCTAAGAAAAATGATATCCTTCAGCAAAGGGTTCAGTCTCATAAGTGTCCATACAAGCACCAGATGACTTTGATTGTTATACATTTTTGTTTTCAAGTGTCCGACATAAGTATCTTTATTCAAGGTCTTTTAAAAATAATAGCCCATCCTGCATGCTGAAAATAAACATTTTCTGTTTATGTGGCCTTGTAATTGTGTGATTGGGACAAACACTTTAATGTCCACAAAAAATATCAGTAGATGTTGTGCCAAGGTATGACAAAAACATAGTTCAAGATAAGTAACCAAGGCAAAATGATATCTCACAATAGGCTTATGGGGGAGAATATCACTGGAACACAATTTTCAGGCACATTAAACTTCCTAAGCTTACATGTATAGAAACAACATATCATGGAGAAGAGATTGAAGCACCCAACAGTTTAACAAATTGGAAAGGCAACAGAATTGTCAGTACTCACGCATACAAATCACAACCTTCACTCTTTCAATTTGATATGTTAGAAACATAGAATACAAGTCTGATATTTCCATAAAACAAACCAAAACCAGCACCGCATATCTTTACCTACGAATAATGCTGTAAAGTTCTGGCCGGGCTCGCATCCAGTCTGCAAAACTGCTATGACCAAAAGAACTAGAACGGAGAGCATCCCTCTCAGAGTGTATATACACAGCAAAACATATGAGGGAGTAATATCTTTCCAAGTATTCCACAAAAAATGAAAGTGATGCCTCTCGCTTCATCTCATCAGATTGACGAAGAATACTATTGCGATAATTGGCAATTGCTTCACGTAAGTTCTGTAGTTCAAACACTTCATTTAGGTGAAATATAATGAAAAACAGAAGCAAAAATCCCATTCTTCTTACAAATCTATACCTTACCGGATCAGGATATATTATAGAGCCATACCTGCATGGAGGCACACTTGTCAATGACTTTATCAACTTGTTTTTTCCCTTCAACACCACCCTAATGCATGTCACTAATTAATTAAATTTCAAAAAATGTCAAGTGCTTCCAAGGACAATGAAAGCAGTAACAAAATAAATAAATACCAAAAGAGAAGTAAAAAACCAACTAGAGCTATTATTAACAACCTCCAAAACCCGGATCAAACTTCTTATGACTGCATATTCTCCTCTGAGAAGTGCCTCCTCTGAGTTTGGCAAATTTTCATTGACATTCAAACCAGAGTCAAAAATTCTCCCCACTGAATTGGTTCGCTGAATGCCTATTTTCACATGACACGATGACAAAGACAACATCAATAACTATCATGATTAAAACATTTAACCTCACACCTTTCAACAAAATCAATTAATATAAAAATTATAATTGAAATTCATTTTAAAAAGGAAAGTTTATCAACATATCATTTGATGCAATCTGTTTATCTATCCAATCAGGGCTCGTATTTACTGGGTTCTCATCAACATATGCATGACCATTCTCTCATATTTCACACCAAAGCTGAAAATTCACAAGGAATACCACATTCCAACCTGATCTTAGACTGGGTAGTACTTTAAATAGTAGATAACGGGTAACTTTAAAGCAACATCATATTTCCTGTATCATTTCAAGTTCTAGTCCACCATCCTAGATTGTCAATGAATTTCTTCTCTATGTTAGCACACTGCTATTGGCAGTTCCTAAGAAATCCCCTTACAGTCAGTAGATTTTGAAATTAGAGCATAAATGATATTCTTTAAAGAACAAAATTTAAAAAGTATCCTCATCTATGACTGTATGCATCTGTGGAAAGTGAAGAGATGGACTGAAAACCACACTCTCTCATATTGTGGTAAAGATAATTAATTACAGCAGTATAAGGTCAATTTGCTCCATCTAATAGGATTTCAAGTTTTAAGTATTTTAAGTAAAGGAGATCTCATATGGAGAATATGGAGATAGAATTTGCGGGAGATGACATATGAATGACAAATCAATCTGCTCTTCTATACACACAACAGCAACCAAGCCCTCAATCCCAAACTACTTGGGGTCATGGATCCTTATGCACCATTTATAGTGACCGTACACCAAATCCACCTCAAATCTGCTCCTCAATAAATGAGGGCTCAAATTTGCCATTGCTTTATAGAACCTAGGAAGAGTATTCTCTAGCATGCCATTAGAATAATTTTAACAGCATTGGAGCAAGAAATCTTTTCAGTTTTTTTTCTTGAGGAACATTTGATAATTATTCATAATCAAGTACCTCCATGCCTTTATACATCTCTTTATTGACAAATCATTAATTTTTTAACTTATTTTTTTTAAAAAAAACTCAGAATTCAAGTTATCAAAGATTTAAAAATATTCAAATTGAGGGAATTTTTAATTTTTAGCATAGAGAAACAACCACAATATATCAATTTTCAATACTATGGGATGGAGAGAGCTTATGCATTGTCCAAGTCTGTGGTTAGTTTGGGATTTGGAACTGTTGTAAACAGCAATGGATCTGTGCTATAAAGGCTCCTGCACATCCCAATCCGCCACATAAATGCAAGAGGCATTAACCAAACTAGGTCAGGTTTACGAGTTTTGATGAAACAGATTATGAGTGGGGAGCTCTGGCTAATGTATTTGAACAAGTTTCTCCATCTCCATATACACTTACATATCCTGGAACAAGTTTTTCCACCTACATGCTTCAACCTGGTAAAAGAAGGATCTAAATTTGCTGACTTTTTAAATTGAGTTGATATGATACTAATGAAAAGGAAAACTGAAGTTATGGAACCTTCAGCCTTTTCCCAAAAATACAATCAAAACACAAATATAACAATGGATTGATCCTCCCTACACTGACCACCCTTACATGGAAGTACATGGAATAAAAGGAAAATCAGTGAAAACTATTCAATGAAAAGGAGCAAAAACAGCTAGAAAAGAAATGGAGAATGACCAATATAAAACTCGTCTTATAACACTGAAATTCAACCAGACAACCAAGATCAAGAACTGAGGTAACATGCAAGATACAAATTAAATTATGTAGAAAAGAATGCTGACAGCTGGGATATTCAATAGATTGCAAGAGAAGTAGAAAAAAGAGAGCATGTTACCAGAGTCTCCAATCCGATTGAGGTATACCAAAGTTGTTATAACCATCCCAGTTGTAGTCCTTCCACGCCCCATTTGACAGTTAAATATTATATCTGTATTCAAGTCCGTCTGATAAATTCTATCGACCTGAAACAAAGAAGGCAGGCAAATGTCTTTTAGAAAAACTGAATACTGATCATACTTAAACAAACATCTGAAACACATTTTTTGCAGAGTTGGATTTCCATGGTTCATGGTTGGAACAACAACATGCATCATTGCTTTTAAACATAAAAAGGAATTTGGCAGCATATTGTTTGTAAAAAATATTCTCTCATTTGTCTTCAAAAATTGATATTTTGAAGACACAAGGTATTCTGAAATTCCACTGTTCTGACTATGATATCTTCTTTCACGTACTCATTCAAGGTTGAGGATGCCAGATAAATTTGTCAGTAGGCATGGAGCTAAGGTACAGCAGTTCATTTCCAAATTGGAATCCAGTTTCTGATAGATCCTGGTTCAGTTTAAGGCTTCAGGATAGGTAGAATTGTCATCAAGAGAAAATCTAATGTTCAAGGAGACAACAAATTGTAGGCTAGCACAAGTAGTTAAGACTTGGACTAGGGTATGGACTGGTCATGGATTCAAGTCTTGACTTGGATATTTTTTGAATTTTTAACACGCATGGACAATCATGAGTAGAGCCTCTTCCTAAAAATAAACAACACGGGCCCATATCATGTCAAGAGCTGGCATGACCGAGCACAGCCTGCCCTAAGCAATGGCCCAAAGGAACTCAAAATACCCCACTAGTAAATATATGGAAAAAGAGAAGAGAAAGAGAAAGACAGTAGAGCATATCCATATGGATTGTTATTTTCTGAAAGATATGGTGGCAAGGAAATAATTGCAATGTCCATTTCAATCAAACAGCCAACTGTACCATGTGATCCCAAATGCAGAAGTCGTTTTTAGCATACCTAACATGTTGGGTATCTGATATCTTTGCTCCTGTATGACAATAGTTCTGAAGTACTATCATTTATTAGAAGGTAACAAAGTTTTTCATAAGTTTGCGGACATAAAATACAACCTTCCACACACAAATAACAACTGAACAGTCCTTAACAGTCACTTTAGATTAAGGCAACAAAAGGTTGAGTTCGAAATTTTCATTTCCAAGTTATGCACATGAATTCAACAAGGTCATAGAAACGTTGCCAAAGTTACAAGTAATCTACATGTGCATTTGATAAAAATAAGAAGTGAAGCAAAATTTCTCTGTAAACAAATAATTGAAAGTTGAATTGACAAGGAATCTAACGAAACAATTATACGTGTAGTTGATTAAAAAAAAAGATTAGTAGGTTCTAAATAAGATCTCAAAGATGAAACTCACTAAGATATCAAAATCCTGCTCCTCTGGTGATTTTTCATCTGTTATAGGAACTCGTTCATAATCATACAGATGTCCTTCTACTTGCAAATCCTCGTACACCTTCACAATGGAATCAAGTTGCAACAATAAGTTAGAAAATCAGTAGATTAATTGTGTTTAGTTATTCCACAAGCAGAATAAGTTCCATGATTATGCCTCTACTGGTGTCTTCACAGAATCACATGAGACTGGTTCCCATTGGTCCACCATCTGACCATCTGGCAGTTCATCAGTAACATGTATCTTATTTCCATATCTGTAAATGAAATACGCAACTATAGTTATTATAGTTCAGATCAATAGTCACCAAAGGTAATAATGAAGTATCATTAGAAACCAATGATAACACAGCATTCAGCCACAGTAAATACCTTGCAGCTTCCATCAGAATATCCTCTTTCAACCGAGCTTCCATTTCTTCAACCCTGGACCTGTTTATTCCCTGTTTGAGCACAGAAGGTCACTATCAAGTTTATACAACAAATATAAAGTAGTACTTGTTTGCATGACTGCTGTTGTCAACCATGTGAATTTACACACATACAGGTTAGTATGCAAACGCTATGAACTGCTTGAGAGAACATATTATCTTCACTAAACATCCTCATTCACAGAAAATCAAACATGAATGAGAGATTCTGTAAACCACGTTGAATTAAATCAAACGATCCTGAATGTTAGAGAGGGAATTTGTTTTAACTGAGAAAATCCTCGCATTTACATCACCGAGGAAACCATTTTAGTTTTAAAGCTACAAGAGAGCACAAAAATTCACAATACAATACGAAGATTTTAGAAGGTAAACATGAGATACAAGCATGGTAAGACAAGATATATCAGATTAAGGTAAAAGCAAGTTGGAAAAAAAAATCCTTTACAAGTAGCATACCGTATATTCAAGATTGGAGAAAGGCCTCTCCACATCACGCAAGACAAAGGGACGTCCGTTAATGTACACCAACTGTTTCAATGAAAAAAAAAAAAACAATAACAATGTCACAACTGAAACATGTGGATCAAGGATGTCTGGGGTTGCCGTGCAACATTTGTTTGATGATTTTTTGAAAATTATTTTTGTTTAAAATTATTTTTTTTATTTATATTTTTAAATTATCATGTGGGATGTTAAAAATAATTTTTTTAAAAATATATTTTTTTAATATATTTTCAAGTAAAAATCACTTAATAAAAAAAAAAAAAAGTTAGTGCACTCACAAGCACCCCAGTATAAGGGGAAAAGGCCTAGAAACATCCGACAGTTATTGACATAAAGTTTGACATGATTTTAATCATTATGTTGCTTCTGCTAGCATTTTCGGCACTGATTATCCATTTTAGTTAATAAAAAAATAAGCAATAAGCAATAATCATAGTCCATTGCATTAATTAAGCACAGCAGAAAGAACGAAAAGGAGAAAAACAACAGGGGGGTGCATATTGGCAAATAGCTTTACCGGTTCTTCACGAAGGTTAAACCATAAAATTTGTGCTTGCTTCCCATCTTTCCGACCTCTTATGTGCTTAATAACATTACGACATCCTTCTATTGTTGGAATCGCAACACCGTGAACAGGTAACGATTCCGCCTATCAAAGCAACCACAAATAAGTCAAAAATCATGATGATGATGATAATTATTAATGACAAATTCATTAATTTAAGAGAGTATAATCAATCAAATACAGTGATCAATGCCTTTTGGTTTACAGGATCAGCAGACAAACGAGGCTCTTAAAATATGGCCATGCTTAACTTTCTGATTCTATAAGCAAGCAAGCTGTTAACGGAAATCCCGGGGGGGGGGGGATGCTTATATGAAAAAAGAGAAGGATATATGCATCTGAATCGGGGGATTTCAAATGTTTTAATCAAAATAGAAAGGGAAAGCGAGGTTAGTGGTAAGAAGAAAGTGGAGAAAGAGAACCTGACGGTAATTGGGAGCGCCGTCGATTTGAGGAGTTAAGCGCTTATTTTGACAGCCAGGGAAATGGTCGCTCTTAAGAATGGTCTTCTTTCCCAGCACTGATCCACCTCTCAGTTTCATCACCTTCTCTGGTTCTTTTTGTATCCCCGCCATCGACATCCTTTTTCCTTTCTATTAATCTTTTATTCTACGCTGTCATCGCTACTCTCCTCAACTCTCTCTCTGTACTGCAAGCTAGTAAATAATTTGAAAATGCCAAACCCGTCCAAAATGCCCACACCACGCAACAATATTGTAGTGCCAGGCAAGGCAGCTGAATACAACAAGAGGAGAAGAACAGAATTAGTTGTAGAGAGAGAGAGAGAGAGAGGATAGGCTTTGAAAAGAGAAAGGGAAGTGGAAGGGGGGGTCTTGCGAGATATAAAGAGATAGAGATTTAGATCGTTTAAAAAAAATATTTAATACATAAATTTTTTATTATTATTATTATTAGTAAGAGCAAGCAACCAAGGCAACAACGACAACAAACTGAGTTACTCAGGTGGTGTCATTTATGATATGATACGCCACGAATGAATTGGATTTCTTGAGTTAGTGGTTGATTTTAATATATTTTTTTATGTAATTCATTAAAAATAATATTTTTTTATTTTAAAAATTATCTTTTAATATCATCAAATCAAAATAATTTAAAAATAACAAAAATAAATAATTTAATGAGAAGTACATCATAACCATAAATTAAAATGATATTTTAGAGTTAGGGTTGTGGTGTAACCATAAATTATATATATATATATATATATATATATATATATATATATAATTTTTTTTATGTTTTTAGATTATATATTAAAAATAATTTTTAAAAATAAAAAATAGTATTTTAAAATGCACCGCACGTACGCAAATACAAACGGCACCCTGTTCTCTTTTTTTGCGTGCTGTGTGGTCTGGTGGGGTAGAGTGAGCGAATGAAAAACTGCTCTTCCAAAAGGGGCGACGCCCTGAGGTCAGGTCTAGATTTTCATCCTCTACAGAACGTGAAAGGCGTGTGTTATTTTGATACTTCGAGATCTCTTTTCTGCTATCTGATTTGCTAGAGAGAGAGGGGGGGGGG
>Ga0325411_1007995_pt1 | contig 11489 bp, 4 predicted proteins | sample PopdelMetagenome_13_FD_206181 | JGI IMG/M metagenome (GOLD analysis project Ga0325411, IMG submission 206181) | Populus deltoides microbial communities from Bellville, Georgia, United States - Xylem-PdIQD-R4 | ecosystem: Host-associated > Plants > Phyllosphere > Stem > Wood/Secondary xylem...
TAGTGTATCTATTCAGGCTGAATTATTGTTTCAAGAGTCAACTAATAGCGAAAATGAGGTTTTATCTTGAGGCTGCACCACTCAAGAAAACCCATTAATGATAAATGCTTCGCACAATCATGTATGATCACGAATTATAATTTCAAGAAATGCTCGCTTGATAGAGCTTGTGGAGCTTTTAACCTAATAGATGAGTATATAATAATGTTAAACATAAATAAAATCATCCTTTATGGAGTAATGAGACTTGAATCTGAATTTTATTTTTTTCCTCTTAATTTCTTTATGTAAAACCAAATATATTAAATTCTTATTTTCCCACACAGATAAAAGGGAAAAAAAAAAACATAAATTGGTAGAATTATATATACTTCAATTACAAAACTATATTAATTAGCACATCAATTACATGACTCTATAGTCTTAAACTGTTAAGATTAGGGATATGCACAAGAAAATGTCGTATTCAAACTTTGAGGAGTGAGGATTTGGAATAGGAAAAGAATTCCCAATCCATTGTATTTCCCGTTCAAAAAAAAAAAAGAGAAGGAAAGTCAAGGAGGTGGTTTGAAAGGTAGGGCCATACCCAAATTTCAAGAATACAATCCCTTTCCAAGCTTAAGAGGGTAACTTTAAGTAAGTAGATGATGGAAATTATGTCTATAGAGATCCGACATGTATAGAAACACCAAATTTTAAAAAATAAAAGGAAATTTTAAAGCAATTCAATGATAGATTAACAAACCAGTACACTTCCACCACTGCAACCTTGAAGGTGGCAAGCATTATCATATTTCAAGCGGCCAGGAATTGCACAAATCTCCCCTTTCCCCTTCTCTATATCATGTAAAACTCTCTATGCTCCCACCATTTCAAAAAAGAAAAAAGAAAAAAGAAAAAAAAAGGAGCACAAGATCAAAAGATAAAGAACCTAAAAAGATAAAACCCTTGCACCCCATTATGACCAGTATGTACTTTCCTCACCACACCAATGTTCTAACATAGAAGAATGGGAAAGCGAAAGAAAAATTAAACAAAAAAAACCCTCACATTCACATGCTTCTAGCCATCATTTCCTGGAATCTCCTGTAGGACTCCTGCTTCTCCAATATAAACTTTTCATGGCAGCTTGCAATGAACAAATCTGCTAGCCGATTGATATCCTTCTCAGTGCCACTAGAATCCTCATCATCAACTTTCTCTTCTAGCCAGTGAAGGTACCCTGAAAGCTGAGACTCGGTGTTGTCCTCATACTGCTCATTTGTGATTATTGAGTTCCACGTAGAGTCATAATAGAAATGGGAAGTAGAGAATCCATTGAGAACTGGTTCTGACACTGGCAACACATGTGAAGAGCACCAGTTATAGTGCAACCTAAATGAACCAAGGAATATCTTCCTACTCCTGTTCTTCCTTTTTGAGTTCTTTGTAGGGAATATGAAGTGCAAAGGTTGGTTTTCTTTAAGAATCTCAACGAGAATGGATTTTGCTTTGGATAGAGCTCGAATGATGCGGCACACGTGTGAGATGATAAGGGTGTGAATTAGGGTTTTGATCTTCATGGAGGTTAAGGTAGAAGATGGTGACTTTGTAGAGAAAACTTGAAGAGGGTGCAAGGTTTTTAGGAAGGACGGGGTGCTCACCATTTTGTTCTCTCGGTCTTTTAAGTTTGGTGGGGTTAATAGCTGGGGCATTATTCAATGGGATTTATAAAGAGTTTTGATTACCTATTTGCCACTATACTTTAATCATATTTAAGGGAATACCACCCACTTCGTAGACTGTGTATGTATTTCTCCATTTTCCTTTTTCTTTGGCAAGCAATTTGTAAGGACTTGAAATCTCGTAGCCATCTCAAGTTTCTATATTGCGGAGCCGCTTACATCTTTTGAAATTTTGTGGCACTTTTCTGATATGGATCAGTGTATCCAGGTCATGTTCATAGTAGAAATAGAGTGATAAAGCAAGTGATCCATGCCTCATCAAGCTAAGGTCACGATACAGTGCAATTTTTTAATTTGAGTAAGCAACTCGAGAACGGCGACTAAGGCTTAATCTTCGCTGAAATTACCAGCCCAAGAAAATAATATAATCGGAGATATGCTCCTCTAGGTTAAACCATCAACTGCTCGAGCACCATGTACATATTTTGATTTGGCACTGACGCAAGTGTTGTATTTTTTCTTCTTTTTTTTTCTTGTGATAACGTAGGTGTTGTATTTCTTTAACAAATCTTAATTTGTACTCATACAGAAGAGTCCGAGTAGGTTTTGGACGACCCTGAAACCTGGAAAGCTTCACCTGAGTTCCACAGAAACCAAGAAATTAGGGATATATTTAATTATACAGTGAGCTAGGGTGAGGGTATTGTTCCAGATGGTGAAATATTTTGGTATCATTGATAAACTTTATAAGTTTGGATTAGATATCAATTAGTTGAGTTTAATTCAACTGAATTATCAAATTTGTTAATAATAATCTAGTAAATTGATTTTAGCATCCACTTATTAATTTAAAGACATTGAATTTAAATCTCTTTTTTATAATAACAATAATTATATATAAAAAATGTTTTAGATGCTTGTCACATTCAATCCTCTCTCTTCTTGAACCATCAAAAGAGTTGTATCCATCACGAAAACAAAAAATTTATTGCAGATTTATTTTGCCTCACATATACATATATTGTCATACAAAATTATCATGCCAAATCAATTGTCAATAATTAGATAGAGAGAGAGAGAGAGAGAGAGAGAGAGAGAGAGAATTTTGCATTATACCGACATATTATATTCCTTTAGAATTTAAACATTGATTCTGCCAGCAAGACTTTTACTGATGGTTAAAATTATTGTCGGTGATTTTTGTTTTGTCAAACATTTCATTAGTAATTGTATTACTGATGGATTTATAGATAAAAAAAAATTTAAAAAGTGTTAAACAAAAATAATTTATCAGAATCATTTTGTCTGTATTTCCATCGATGAAGATAAAATATCACCAACAAAAAAGACTGTTTGTAATTTCATTAGTGATTTATTTTTATATTACCGATAGAATTAACCCGTCAATAATTAAATAGTGTTAGTGGCATTTCCAAAACTTCTTTTCCAACTCTTTTGAATATACCAACAAACTTATTTCGTCGGTAAGCCTGTTAGTAAGTTGTTTATATATATATTTAAAAAAATCTAATAAACAAAGTAGAAAGAAATTAACTAAAAATAAAAAAATTAAATATTTATTATAAATTTTAAAATTTATCAGTTTAAATACAATTCATTTAAAATAAAGGGGTTAAAGAAGGGGGAGAAAGAGGCGAGTCTTTGTCGAGATCAGCGAGCGATAAGAGAGAGCACATGTATCACTCATGTATAATTTTAGCTTTATGTACAATCACCAGATTTCTGTTGTCTTAGCAGCAAGATGGATCATATGAGCTTCAACTTGTTGGTTTAAAATCGCTTGGAACTCTAATGTAAGAGTGCTCGGAACGGATTGCATGCATCCAATGATTGAAACACTTCTAGTTATTCGTAACCCCTTGACCTTAGTGTTTGAGATATCGTAAACCTGATTTCTATCGCATCCACCAAACAATCCTGCCTCCAACCATAAATCTGAATCAAGTTCCGGATGGATTGAAGGAAGTCCTCATATCTTTCCTCCAATAGGGTGTTATATGTTTCTTGGAAAAAAAAGTCAACTAATTCAAAAAAATAATAACTTAAGATAAGAAATTGTTGAAATCCAACATACAATGAACTTCTAAACTCAGCTATCCACGAGTTGTTGCACCTTGTTGCGACTGTCATTATTTCTCATGCAAGTTTCTACAAAAAGCTTTATCGATCTTAGTTCACGTCCAAGAACTGTAGCCTGCAAAATAAAATTGTTGTTAGTTAAACATTTTCATATATAAAAAAATTTATATAAAAAAATAGATGTAATAAAAACGAATCTTACCATCCACTTCGCATGCAAAATGAATCAAATGAGTGTCGGTGTGTGTGGTAATAGAACCGTGAATCTCTTTATTGTGGTTCTTTGCACCAGACTACGACGGCTACACGAAATGCTCAGACATCATACGTTAGATATATTCTGCCCATATAGCATTCGAGATGTACGAAGGTCTAAAATCCCTTCAAACTACCACATCTCTCCAGCTTGAAAAACCTCTTTCTTTAACATAATTTTTGGTTTTTTTCTATGTCTCATACCAAAAATCACATAACCTATATGGTAGAAATGAATTATTGGTTAATAAATGAAAAAATAAAATTTTAACATTTAAATAAAAAAATATAACATTTTGAATTCAATCTTACCTAGTTGTGTTGTTATTCTCTCAATCCCTCTTAACAATAGCATTGTCAACCCTATCCTAGTAAAACTTTTCCTTGCACATCAAATTTGTAAAAGAATTAGTTCATTAAAATTAATAAACTAACCAAATTAACGTAATAAAAATATTGAAGTATATACTAATCTTGAACTTTCTGAACCATACATCAATCATGGGTTTCCATTTAGGATTTTTAAAACTTGACTCTATTGAAATAATGAAACTTTCATCGATGATTTCATCGCCAATGTAATCATGCTAGAAGCCTTAACATTTGTAAACTTGGAATTGCATTCATTAATTGAAATTAACTTTTCAAAAATTATTAACTGCTCTTTATTGTTTAATAGTGCATGAAAGGAAAACAAACTTACATTGAGTGGTCGGGCTTCCACTGTGCAATGTACTTCCAATTAAATAGTTCCCGTTCTGAAGGGAATCCCCGGTGTGGCGACATCGCTCTCGACAAACCTACATCGAGAGAGGTTACATTTGCCTCAAGTGTCTGGTTATGGTTGGCACTTAATGACTCATGGTCATCAGAAGTGTTGTTGAAAGAACTAGCAACGATTATATCCAGATGATGCACTACTGACTTTTTCTTAGGCATCTATATAAAGTAAAGGATTGAAAAAGGTAACAACATTCCTATTTTAAAAAAAAATTCTTCAGCACCTCCCCTATACGGGAGACTACCCAAAAGTTTATTACTTACAAATACACATCAATAATAAGTAGCCACAAATCAATTAATTTTATTTATGACAAATCCTTGTTCGTATCGATTTCTAAATAAAAAAAACCTATAAATTATCTTTTGTTTATTAATATTTTCCACATGTGCATTGCATAGCAAATATCTTCTATATTATGCAAAGAAAAAATGCACTTATCCATGTGTAATGCAATTCACTATTTTAGCACAACTCCAAGAATTTGCATTCTTCAATTTACACAAGAGCTTCCCAATTTTAGTAGTTTAGTGCAAATCTACTACTTTAAAATCCAAATTAGGCCCCTAACATTTTCTCTCATGGTGTAAACATGAAACCTTTCTAATATTAGAAATCAACTCAAATTGAAATTTTTTCTTTGCAAACTAGAAACACTAGACCATTAATCTACTACAAAAAATTCCATTTAGTACAACATTGAATTTGGATAGAAATAAAACATTTACATTAGGAATTTAATAACATGTTTATATATATAGTTAATGATTATGGTGCAAATGAGCTATGCATTATGATATGAATAACTGGAAGAATATTTAAAAGATAAAATAAGGGTTAACCAAACCCAACCTAACATATATTCCACATCTTATCAATTTTTGGTTTTCTTCATGTATTTAATGACTCAAATATCCTTCAATATATATCTCAAAACTAGATACGAATAATTAACTATTATCAAATAAGTACTTGATCCACTATTTTATTTTTTGAATTCGTAGAAAAAACTAATTACCTCCCTCTGTTTGATAGGCATGCATGTTTTATAAATTGTTCTTTCTTAAAATATAACAACCAATAATTCTTTTATATGCTATTTTTTATGATTTTTTTTCATTTATTCTTGTCAACATTTTATTATGTTAATATATATATATATATATATATATATATATATATATATATATATATATATATATATATATGGACTCACCACACATATTAAATAAAAAAGGATTCATCTTACATGTTAAGTAAGAAAAAATGTTCATATTAATATAATTTCACAAAAATAATAAGTGGTATGGAAGGTTCATTTTCCAATTGTTTAATAATATTCTACCATTTGTTTCTGTCTTTTTTCTCCCCATTCAATGCTAAAAACAAGCACCTGGGAAATTTTCAATATAAACGCAATGATAGATTTAAAAAAAAAAAAAAGAGGATGAAGAAAGAGATTGAGCTGGAACTTTTCTCCTGTTTGGTGTGGAGGACCTTGATGGAGTGTAAGGGGAAGAGATTGAAAATGAAAAAAAAAAACAATTAATTAACTAAACAAACCTTGGCAAACAAATAAAAAAAAGGAAGAAAAATGAGATTTACATAGTGTGAAGGGTTCTCACATGAGGATGTAGTGAGAGAGGAAGAGAATGAGAAGAAATAAGGAGATGAAAAGAATGGAGACAAAGAGAAAAGAAAGGAAAAAGTTGCAGAGAGGGGAAGAAGAAGAGAGAAGATGGTTGATGTTCTAAAGCTAGAGATTCTAGTTTTTAATTGGAGATTTTTTACCGACGACCTTATAGATAGACAATTAAATATTTATATTTTTAACACATTCATCGGTGATTCTATCTATAATCTTTAATTGAAATTTTCAATTAAACCAAAAATTTTCAGAAACATCTCTAAATCTCTCCAATTAATTTTGGGTCCATCGATGATTCTATCTATAATGGTGAATGGTACTAGACTGTATTGTTTTTCAACTCTCTTGAATATATCAATAAACTTAGTCTGTTGGTGATTTCATCTGTAATAACTAGTGGCATGGAAGTGTAATTTTTTTTCCAACTCTCTATAATATATCGATAATCTTAACTCGTTGGTGATTCCATCTATAATAACTAGTGGCATAAGAGTGTAATTTTTTTCAACTCTCTGGAATATACCGACAGAATTGACCCATCGATGATACCATTAGTATTGACTAGTGGCATAGGAGTGTAATTTTTTCTAACTCTCTAGAATATACCGACAAACTTAGTCCATAGGTGATTCCATCCGTGTGTTTTTGGTTTGTCAGGGCTTCCATCTATAAGTCTACATGGCAATACATGTAATTTTTTCCCAACTTTCTAGAATTTTGAGACATACTTAATTCGTGAATGTATTTGTTGGTATTTTAAATGTCGATGGTAATTTCATCGGTATAAAACATTTTGTGTCCATATTGTATTTCTATTCATTATCTATCCATTCTGCAAATATATTAAAATCATAACACAATAACACCAGTTCTGTGTGAAATAATAAAATCACAAAAAAATAAATGTTTCCTTCTGATGTAATAATAAATCAACGTCATTGTAAAAGAACATAAAAAAAATATTACATTGAAGTTATTTTCATTACACATTCATGTTTTACAAATTAATTAGAATTATCTTCTTTTTCTTTCTTTAATTCCATCATCGTCATCTCCATCATAATTTTCTATATTTAATTCATCGATATCATCATCTTCATCAAATTTTAAATGTTTGTTGGTTCTCAAAACATCATTTAACTTCTCAACACCAACATCAACAAAAATATTTTCAGCGATGCAAAAATTTGAATTTTTTTCTAAGTCAGTAGGCGAAGCAACTCGATGTGGATTAACTATCTCATTAAGTTGAAATACATCATCTTCTGTAGATACTTCATCATTACCATCCTAAGCAACTTGATCATGGCCTCTAGGTTTGGTTTTAACAACAAACAATCAATCAACCCTAAGACAATCCTTTCTAAAGGAAAGAGTGTTTGTGTAATAAAGTTGCTAGCATTGCTTGGAGAAAATAAAGACATCGTCAACGTTGTAAAATCTAGCCTTGTATTATTTTTTTTCCAAACCATGATGAAGATCAACTTTAATTTCTCTATTGGTGGTATCAAACCAATAGTATTTGAATAAAAAGACTCTATTTTGCTCGTTATGATATTTCAATTCAATAACCTCTTTTAACTTCCCATAATAGTTAACTTCAAACTCATTAGAAGTAGATCCCTTAACACAAACCTCACTATTATATGTTTTTCTACCTTGATCATACTCTTTAATATGAAAAAACATGTTCATTGATACAATACTTGTTATAGCACTTCACCTTTCTTTCAGGATCCAAACATAATAAATTCAAAGTGACACTTACATTCCCTCCCAATTAATAAACCTAGTACATGATTACAACCATGAATGGTTAACGAGAAATTCATAATGAAATTAAGTATTATGATATATAAGAATAATCAAGTAGTCATTACATATGTTATAAACAACGTGAAAAATTGTTCATCTTATAATAATAAAAAATTAAGATTCAGTTAGTTGTGAATTTTAGGATAGTAAAAATTGATGATGCTATCTATGAGAAATTATTCAATCTATTAATTTATGATAGTACAAAAGAAAAATTGTTAAAAAATAACGATATGTTAATTATTATATGTATTGAATAAAGGTCTTAGTTCATCGTAGTTAAATAACATATAATTATGTGCATGTTTGAATTCAATTTATGTCAAGTATTTTCCTTTCATAACATTTTTTGGTACAGGTCGTCTATAATGGAAAAATATTGACAAGTTCCCACTCAAATGCACTTCCTCACTGTCATTATGCCTTTGAATGCAATTGATTCTTGTTCTCAAGAGGCTCAAAATAATACGAGATAAATATTGAGATCTCTTTAATGGTTTGTTAGAGTCTTTCAAAAGATAAAACAACATGGTTGCGTCTGCATTTAGTTCTTTATTTATGATTGAACATTTATATGCATAACTTTAATTCATTCTCATCGCATCCATAACCATATTCTTATAAGAATTACTATTGTCATCTTCAACTTCATGCATGCTGCTAGAACTAGAAGTTGACCTAACTATCATTTCTATCATGATCTTGTAAGGAATATATGCATGGTTCTCCATGTGCAAACCGACATAAGTATTTCTCCATGAACCCTTTTTATAAAAGATGCATCGTTACAACATCTGGACTGAGAAACCTTTTATTTTTACACCTCTTACATAAATATCTAATACTGTCTCCACTAATATTTCTCGGATTAGATAGTGCTTAATTAATAAAACCTCAAACCCCATTATAATAATCCATCTTGCGCAACCCTTCAGGTGCAACTCGATACATCCAAGAATGATTATTCATTACTTATATCAAATCTATATAGAATATTGATAGCAACATATATTAATTAATTATGTGAACTAAATAAATTAACTGGTATTGGTTTAACTCAAACTTATTCAATTTATTTTAATAGTGCCCTTAAATCATTATCAATTTTGTATAACAATTCAAATTTCTCCTCATTTACTGAAATTTTCAACTTAATAATAAAATTGACAAAATATGAAAAGCACCCATTACATAAGCCGTTATTTATTTCATTACAAATTAAACACCCAAGTCATAAAATCAAAATCAATTTCATCAAATTACAAACAAATATAATTTTTTAAAATTTCAAACAAACCCTAACATATATAAATCATATATTCACACAATAAATTTACATGGAAAAAAAGCTATAAAATAAGTAAACACACAAATAAACTACATCGAAATGCCAAAAAAAATTAACATTTTTAAAATGAGTGAAAACAAAAAATAGGTAATTTTGCATACTTAATTTCCAGCAAAATGATTAGGCCAGCTAGCAAGAGAAACTTTGCAGTATCACCCAAACTGAGTGAGTAGCTAGTGATTTTTGCTGTTTTTCTCACAAAAAAAATGGAAGAAGAAAAAGAAGAGATGGGGGAGGGGGAGGGGAGGGTTGATTGCTAGGTTATAACTTAAAAACTATTAATGGATTCTCCTGCATATATTAGCGGCATGTTTATTGTGTCAATAATACCATCTATAAGAATGACATTTCATTTATTTTTTCCTTTTCTTTTTTTTTTTTTACCTACTTGTCCCCTTGTAATTCCATCAGTTTATACTAAGGGAAATAACAAAGAAATATTTCATCGGTAAAGTTCACCGTAATTTACCAACATAATTGTTTCCGTCGGTATTTGCTAATTTTCTAGTGTGTGTGTATATCTATCACTTAATTCCAATGCAATGTGTGTCCAAAAAAAATTAATTTGTCATGGATTTTTGTACAAAAATCATTGACTATTTTTTTTTTGTATAAATAATTGACTACTTGAGCAAGATAAAGCTTTTAACCTCTTGAGCCAGATACAAATATTGATGAAGATAGATGGAAATGGTAGAAAACAAATCTAAATTCAACTCTATTCACTAAAAATTAAAAAACAATGACCATAAAGACAAATATGATTTTTTGTCATTTTCCTAGAAATTTACCACAATTTAACTACTTCCAAAATACTTTTTTCCTATGAAATATGCTTGTCGGTGTCTAGTCTCCAATGGTTTTAGGTTTGAGCTAGCTCCTCACTCTCTGTGACTTGTACTAAATTGCGATAAATATATAAATATGCAAGTAACTTGCACTCCTCAACATACACTAAAATTAGCCATGGAGCTTTCTTTGCAAGCTAGTAAAGAATGAGACTAGTGCGTTTTTCTACGATTGCTCAATGAATGCAATAACCTGCCATCCAATGATTTTAATCTTCTCATGTGAGAGAGAAAAACAGAGAAATTTGGGAAGATTGGAATACATTATCTCCCCTTTAATATATTGCCTCAGAATCTCTAGTCGACAACAGAGAAAGTCCCTTGTAATTCAACATTTCAACTTTCTATGCTCCGAGCAGCTTTGAATTTCTGTTCCCATTTTGTTTCTAGTTGAGAGAAATTTCCTAATTCCGAGCGCCCTTATTGACTCCAAAACCTTTATGCTATGGCCCCTAATTATTACCAACTGAGATTATAGAATATTATGGCCAATTTTTTCTACTAATATTAGTGTATTTAAATCTTTAGTCTTACCATCAATGCAAATTGACGTCATATTATAGTTATAACGAGCTTACAAGCCCGTGCTAGGTTGCAAATCATAGTAAATTTCTTTTGAGTGCAAAAAACTATTTTAGGTATTGATAATATGTATTTTAAATTTTATTTTTTTTATTTTAATCATGAATTGAATGATATTTTGATTTAATACCGAGATAGAAAAACATTTTATCTACTTGGGCTAACTTGGACTGACTTGCGAAACTCGCGGGGATAATTTTGAAACAAAATTGAAAAGCTCATTTCCGAATTAACTCAATGTTAAAGGATGAAATTGACAAAAAATAATATTTGGTTAAAAAAATAAAATGAACTCAATTTAACAAAGCAAACTCGCAATGAAAGTCATGCACTTTACTTGGTCCAATAAAATTTTTTATCACAGAGATTATTTTTTATTTAATTATACAATAATAAAATGCATGATATTTATTTTGTATGAAACAAAATATTTTTAGAAGTAAAAAAA
>Ga0325411_1007998_pt1 | contig 11488 bp, 8 predicted proteins | sample PopdelMetagenome_13_FD_206181 | JGI IMG/M metagenome (GOLD analysis project Ga0325411, IMG submission 206181) | Populus deltoides microbial communities from Bellville, Georgia, United States - Xylem-PdIQD-R4 | ecosystem: Host-associated > Plants > Phyllosphere > Stem > Wood/Secondary xylem...
GTCTGAAAAAATGTGTTTTAAAGAGGAAGATTCTATTACCAAATAAATAATAAATAAACAAGTGCATTGATCAATGAATAGACTATAATAATAATAATAACAACAACTGGGGATGTGGTAAAGGAGGAGCTGGCGTGGGAGTGCAATTCCGCGGCTGGCTTGGGGGGAGGGGGTTGGTGGTTGCGTCTCATCTCTCTCTCTGTTTATAAATAGAAATAAAAATAAAGTCATTGAACTACAACTACAACTGCTACTTGTCGGTGTGGGTTTGCTCTTAACTCTCTCATTCTATCTGCGATCCTCTCTCCCTCCCCCTTGGCACTTGTCAAGCAGCAGAGAATGAAGGTTATTGATAAGATAAGGGCGGCAGCAGCAGCAGGAGATTCAAATGCCAATGGAAATGGAGGAGATAGCAGCAGCAATAATAAGGTTGTTTTCTCCTTCGAATTCTTTCCTCCAAAGACCGATGATGGAGTGGACAACCTGTTCGAGAGAATGGACAGGATGGTCTCTCACAATCCTTCCTTCTGTGACATCACTTGGGGTGCTGGTGGCTCCACCGCAGATCTGACCTTAGACATCGCCAACAAGATGCAGAACATCATCTGTGTCGAGACTATGATGCATCTCACCTGCACCAACATGCCCGTTGAGAAGATCGATCACGCCCTCGAAACCATCAAATCCAATGGAATCCAGAATGTTCTTGCTCTTCGTGGCGATCCTCCTCATGGTCAGGATAAATTCGTCCAGATCCAAGGCGGCCTCGCTTGCGCTCTCGACCTCGTTAGAACCTCTTTTCATTCCATTCCATTCCATTTTTTTTTTTATCAACCAGAATCGAAATCAATCCTTCTTATTCTTTGTGTTTCTTTGTAATGCAGGTCAAACATATCAGATCCAAATATGGTGATTACTTCGGCATTACTGTCGCTGGCTATCCAGGTTCTTCATCCTTCCCTCTACTTTCCCTTTTCTTTTCGTTAAATTAAATTGTCGAAGTGATCTCAGATTATTTCAAACCAGATCCAGCTCTTTAATTATTTATCTGTTAATCAAATTTAGAGGCACATCCTGATGTGATTGGAAGTGATGGATTTGCTACGCTTGAGGATTACCATAAAGATCTTGCTTATTTGAAGCAGAAGGTCCTTAGATTTCCTTTCTTTAATTATCTTTATGAATCTAACCAGTAGTGTATTTATTTAATTAATGCTTTTTTTTTAATTTCTAGGTGGATGCTGGGGCTGATCTAATTGTTACTCAACTTTTTTATGATACTGATATTTTCTTGAAATTTGTGAATGACTGCCGCCTAATCGGAATCAATTGTCCCATTGTCCCTGGTATTATGCCTATTAATAACTACAAGGGCTTCATACGTATGGCTGGTTTTTGCAAAACCAAGGTATATATATATTACTGTTGTGCTATCTTCCCTTGTTTTCTCCCTGTTCGAAACAAATGAAACCATCATGCAAATGATAACGAATTCATAGTCAAAGCTGTGTTTCATTCCTTATTTTAGATACCAGCCGAGGTTACTGCGGCATTGGAGCCTATCAAGGATAATGAAGAAGCCGTCAGAGCCTATGGGATTCACCTTGGAACTGAAATGTGCAAGAAGATTTTAGCTCATGGAATCAAGACGTTGCATCTTTATACTCTGAACATGGAGAAATCTGCTTTAGCTATATTAATGGTTTTCTTCTGGTTTCCATTTCATTATTTTTCCTTGAAATGCTCATAGTATTACTTATGATTGCATCTGATAGCAGACTTACAATGGCAGAATCTTGGTTTGATTGAAGAGTCCAAGATTACAAGGCCGTTACCATGGCGCCCCCCGACAAATGTTTTCCGTGTAAAAGAAGATGTCCGTCCGATATTTTGGTATGTAATTTGTCTCATATTCCATATTTTCTTTTGTGCAGATTCAGTTTGATTGGAGATGCATTATTTAATTTTCCTTTATTATTGCTTTCCTTTTCCAATACATTTGACACTTATTGCTGATGATTGCAGGGCTAATCGTCCAAAGAGCTACCTAACAAGGACAATAGGTTGGGACCAGTACCCTCATGGCCGATGGGGTGATTCCCGCAATCCATCCTATGGTGCTTTATCCGACTATCAGGTGCGAGGCTTACTGAACTCAGTTCTTTAGTTTCTTCCTTTTAGGAGTTTTTCATTCTTTTCAAAGTCATCCAGTGCAATTTAATCACTTGCAGTCTAGTTTGTTGCAGCAATGACTTACAAGTTTGCATAGTTATCTTTTCATTCTAACATTGTAGAATGTTAGGTGTATTAATGCATTTATCTTGCTTTCTCATGTATTTTATATAGAAGGCCTTTTGCAGTCCTTCAATCCCCCCCCCCCCCGCGCCTTTTTTTGTTCCATATGTTGTCACATGGATCCAATTGATATGTGGGTTATATGACAAAACATCCCCTTTTAAAGGGTTTTGTTGACCATACAGAAAAGAATAGATAGATGGGAAAGTTGCATAAAGTAAATGGAGGTAAAAGAGATTTTTTAGGAAGCACGTGAGTTTTGGGAAAGTTTTGAAAGTGCTTCTGTAACAAATTTTAAGATTTTTTAGGTTGGATTGCTTGTTCTCCTTCTCGTCCTTTTTTATATATATAATTAAATAAAGAGGAATATTTTAGTTGTAGGAGAACCTTAGAAGAATAAGGAATTGCTATTTCAACAACCCAAAATGCGCTTCCAACCACTATAAGAAACCTTGCAAGGAGAACACACATGATTAAATCACAATTTTGTGGCTCTTGAAGCTTCATCTTCTTTTAAATAACTTCTAAATAATGAGTACGCATCAGTTACTCACTTGTATAGCATAGAAATGTTCTGGCTATCAGACATCCTGTATTAAAAAAAAAAACACTCACTTTTGACCAATATCTTTTGCTTTGATAAACATAAAGTTACACAGGCAGAATTTCTATGGGTCCTGCAAGACAAACAGGACAACTCTATATAGTTCCTTTTGCTCCTAAAATAAATGGGATAGAATGCCGTAAGAGTACTATGATGTACAGATCATACTAAAAAATAACCTAATAACTAGCATAATTACTTCTCTTAGTTTCATCTCAAACCTGTTAGAGGGTGCATTGTTAATAGGGGATTGGCATCCAAGATAAGAGTTATTTTCATGCTTGAAAGTGGATATTCTCTGAAGGCTGCAAGAACAATGTCTATTGAATGGAGAAAGCTAAGGGTGAGAATGGATGGAACAGAAATGAAGAGAGCCCTTTTGCTTTGCCTTTTCTTTTTCTTGTTTTTTTTCCTTGCATAAATTCTAGATGAGCTTTGATTACTTGTGTTTGTAATTGCCCTCTATTCCTTTGCTTTGATAAAATGCAGTCTAGAGAAATGAAATGTATATTTTTTTGTTAATACGATGCAAGTTATAATTTTTCAATACAGTTTATGCGACCCCGGGCACGTGGCAAGAAACTTCTTGAAGAGTGGGCTGCCCCCTTGAAAAGTGTTGAGGATATATACGAGGTAGAGTTTCCATCCATGGTTACTTTGTGTTTTCTCTTTTCCATTTCTAGTTGCTTTTAGCTTCTTTTTTTTAACCTTTTAACCCAATCATGTGGAACTTTTGATTATCAGAAATTCAAGGTATACTGCCTTGGGAAGTTGAAAAGTAGTCCTTGGTCAGAACTAGATGGCCTTCAGCCAGAGACTAAAATCATTAATGAACAGCTGGGTAAGATCAACTTGAAGGGATTCCTGACCATCAATAGTCAACCAGCTGTCAATGGGGAAAAATCTGATTCTCCATCTGTTGGTAAGTGGTGCTTGCATTTCTTATTTGTAATCGAATATATCATTAGCTTTATGTCGGTTAGAAACTAGCAAAATTTCTGCAAAGTTCTGGGAGAATACTGGATAATCATGGTACATTCATATCTTTAGTGCCATTAGCTTATTGTAACTTTGATGCTTGCGAAATTCCAAAAAGTGATGTGGTACATTTTTCTTTAGCCTTCAATAGCTATTATGATTTGTAAAGTAAAAGAGGGTTTTTAAGTAAATGTTCAAGGATGACCTTGGGGATTCTGCTATATGAAGGGACTAGTTAAAGATTTGAGCTCCTCTTTATATTTGGACTGCAGTAGTCTTTTGATTTTGGTTCTGTAAAGAATCTAAGGTGAAAATGGCCCTCATATTATTTGCCTTAGCATGATTATGGAAGGCACATATGACATCTCTGACTTGATTAACCCATGCCTTATATGTCCTGCAGGTTGGGGTGGGCCAGGAGGGTATGTATATCAGAAGGCTTATCTAGAGTTTTTCTGCTCCAAGGACAAGCTGAATGCTCTTGTTGACAAGTGCAAGTCTTTCCCTTTTGTAACTTACATTGCTGTGAACAAAGGAGGGAGTTGGATCTCTAACGTTGCCCTGACTGATGTGAATGCTGTAACCTGGGGAGTCTTCCCAGCAAAGGAGATTATCCAACCAACTGTTGTGGATCCCAGTAGCTTCAGTGTGTGGAAGGATGAGGCATTTGAAATCTGGTCAAGAGGATGGGCTTCCTTGTACCCAGAGGGTGACCCATCCAGAACGCTACTTGAAGAGGTAACACCCTTCTTAACATTGTGTTTGTAACTGCATTTGGGTGTGTTTGGCTTGAAAAAGCATCTGAATGGTTTTGATGTGTGTGTGTGTGTGTATATATATATATATATATATAAAATCTGAAAAAAAATCATTTTGATGTATTTTCAAGGAAAAAATACTTTCAAAAAGCACCTTGCATCACAAACATGCACTAAATATGAATCTAGTGTGCATATGTCATATACAGTCATGCATGCACATTTCATTTGTTGAAGGCGGCATCAGCTTCACTGACGATACAATGTTAAATTTTGCAGGTGCAGAGCAGCTACTTTTTGGTCAGCTTGGTAGATAATGATTACATCCATGGGGACATTTTTGCTGTCTTCGCGGATTTATGATGCTAGGGGCCCTTTGCAGCCCCTGCACTTTCTAAGAGTCTATCCAAGTCCCCAAAAAATGGTGCTTTATCCTAAGTTGAATCCCAGCGTTAATCTTCTTATGGCATACATTGTTTTTGAAATTATTTCCGTATTGAAATGTAATAATAATTCATTGTGATTTTGCTACTCCCCTCTCCATTATATGCTGCAAATTTGTATTTGGAGTGGCAACTAATTGTAAGCTTAAAGAAAATATGATTGCCTCTTTTTCTTGAACTTTTCAGTTGAGCTGCGTGCCTCGTTTTTTAAGGTGTCATAGTCTCCAGGTCATGGTCCTTCACTTTGCAATTGACCTCTATTGGCTGGCTTCATGTTCTTTTTCTTTTTCTTTTTTAGTTAGCTGAAGAACTTCGCTTGAGAAATAACTAGCTTAGTAGCAGGGTCGGGGGTTTAGGGCAAACAACAGGAAAAAAATATATATATATATATATAGTTCGGGCCATCAACATCACCACCCATCCTTCCTGCTATCATCCTCACACCCTAACCGCGTGTGCAGATTCGATTCAGTCCAATACATCTAGTGATTCTTCTTTTGCGTAGCTTATTGCATTGCAAGATCCTCCACCAGAGGCTTGCAATTTTAGTTGATCGTAAAGGTATTATTCTGAAAAAATGAACAAAATTGATTGCAAATGAAAATCAAGTGTTAACCTCTTGATTGATAAAAAGTTTCAGTCCATCTAAGGTATCCCTTGAAGGACACTTGCACGTTTTTTTTCTTGAGCATTTGAGTATGGTTATGATTATTTTTTTATTCAGAACTGTATTAAAATAATATTTTTTTATTTTTTAAAAATTATTTTTGATATTAGCGTGTTAAAATAATTTAAAAAAACATAAAAAAATATATTAAAATATATTAATTTAAAGTTAAAAAAATAAAAAAAATTAATTTTTTAAAAAATTGCTTTTAAAACAGATTCAGCCAATACACCTGAACAAACTAAGGAAAGTGGCAAGGTTTGAGGTGCTCAAGTGATGGACGATGCACCCTGGCTCTAAGGCGAAATAATAAATGGAAGCTTCATTTCGATTTTCAATCAATTGAAAGTTGATATAATTAGCGGCAGACAAGACAAGCAATGCAAACACTCTTGAGGAGAGGCTTAGCTCGTAGGGTGCACACGAGGGAGCGAGCTAAAAACAAAACATGCCCTATTCCTTCTCAGTGAGAGGAAAAGGGCGATGAAAATATCAAGCATTAGTATGTAGCATAGAGTACTTGAAAAGAAAACAACAACAACACGAATAATTAACTAATCTTCTCCTCTCAAGAGATGTTGGCATTGTTCAGAGATTTGGATGCAACAACCCCAGCAGATGTCCGCATAAAATGCTCCCCTCCAAGGATTGCCATGCAAGAATCATCAGTTTTTAGATGAGGCTGCACTGATTCCCAAATCTTTTTCTTTTGTATCTGCATGCATGAGGCAACAGATAGATATATTCATGGGTATATTCATGATGGGATTGTTGAATGCAGGTCGAGGAAGAAATAAAACAACCCATTTACCTGATTGGGAGAGGCAGGATCGGGAAGGTTAGTTTGGTCATCAGGGGATCCAAACCAGATCCTATCCCCGGGGGTTGAACCATCAGGTGGGTGAAGAAGCTCAACATTCTCATGGGAGGCACCAGAAGCAGCCATCAGCATTCCATTTGACTTAACACCCCGCATGTTCCTGGGCTTCAGATTCGCAAGCACCACCACATCTCTATGCTGCAGGTGGTCCAGGGGGACGTATTTAACTAGACCGCTACAGATGATTCGAGGCTCTGCCTCACCTACATCCACTTGTTCCACATAGAGGGAATCAGCCTCCTCATGCCTCCACGCTTTGATTATGCGCCCAACCCTTATGTCGAGCAGGTTCCCTGCATCTTTTATTTTACCCATACTAGTACCAGTATCATCACTGTTAGCGTCTCCTCCTCCTCCTCCTCCTGATTGTGGTTCTGAATCTGATGTAGAGATGGCATCCGCATTCACATTTGCAGTGGTGCAAAATGAATGGTGGAGATGGTAATTATGCCTTGCTGCTGAAAATGAAATTAGCAGTGGAATAGTATTTATGGGTTTCTTCTTCTTATGAATAATAATGGGGCAGCATGAAAAGGAGAATGCCAATTTGGATGAGGAAAGGAGCATTTGTGGACTTCCCCCGCCTTTTATAAGCTTAGCAGCTGTTGCAGCCATAGTCGCCGTCGCCATAACTTCCTTCACTCGATCACTTATCAAGCAACCCTCACCCTATATACAGGCCTACCTTCTTGTTACAATTTTGGTTTTGGCCCGTTTTCTTTCTGCTCTCTTGCTTTGTTTTTATATATATTGAAAGAAAAAACACATAAATAAATAAAATTTTGATACTTTAAATTTTTTTTATAATGCTATCAATTTTGAGAAAGAAAAACAAAAGGGTGAGAGAATCATATTTTTCTTATATTTATTTCTCAATTAGTAATTATTACATCAACGTTAAAAATTTTCTTCATATTTTATAATTTCTTATAGAAAGAATTCCTTTCCATTGCTAAAAGGAAAGAATTTTGAATTTTTTTTTTATCAATATCTTATCTCAAAAACCCAATAATTCCTTCTAGATCATGAGTTATGATCAAGGTTGTTAAAATTACAAGTTAATTCATAAAATTATAAGATTTTACGAGTCAACATGTATCTAACGTGCTAAATCGGACTAAAAACTCGAAACCAATAAAATCAGATTTAACTCGTTCAAAATTGATAAAATCAGTCAATTCGGTTCGACTTTACGAGTTTACTAATTTGTGATATGAACCAAGTCAGGTTCAAATTTGATCTTAAAATATCTACCGACTAGTTTTGCGAGATTGAACATTTCTTTCAAACCGTATATTGGATAAAGCTAAAATTTTATAGGGAAATATTAGATACATGAAAATATATTGTGGTAAATTTTCAGGTCAAATGGAGTTAGGGAACATAATATTTCAGATGGTCAAATTTAATAAACTAATATTGTCAAATATGTCAAACAATACCTTCATATACTGTTTGGGACATATTTAAAGCTACCGGTGGAATTTTGCTTTGATTAAAGTTGGGATAGAAACTAGATATCTGAAACTTTCCAACTATATATCATAGGCCCAATAATTCATCCAAACAAGAGAGAACGACATGTTTGAAATCAGAAAAGAACGACATATTTGAAATCAGGACTCAAATCTACTAAGAATATACAAAAATTAAAGATTCAAGCTATATAGAGGAATTTTAACATGAAGACCTTTTTTATTATTCTATTTTATTTATTTATTTATTTTTAAATAATTATTTTTAATTTGAATTTTTTCTAGAGCATTAAACATTGTTTAGGAATTTATTTCATTATTAAATTTATGTTAGTTAATTACTAATTTAAACTCATTAGCTTGCAACTCAAAAGGGATTTATCAAGACTTATTGTAATGGGAACAACTAAGTTGTTACTAGATTTATATGTGCTTTCTACCTTTCAGTGATTCCTCTATATTGAGAAATTTTGTTTTTCTTCATGTCATTAATTTATTAATTTATACTATCTATCTCTCTTATTTTATTTAGATCACTCATTTTATTATATTTTAATGTAATTTAATTTCTTGACTAGAATTATCAATATATAATTAGTTCGAAAAAATTATTTATGATTTTAAGATTTTAAGATCCGAGTTTTCAATTCAAGTTTATATTGTATTTTTGATTTCTCGTAAAAAAAAAAGGTTTTTGACACCCTTTGTTATGATCATTTTAAGTTGCTTCTTCTTCTTCATCATCTTCTTTTTTTTTTTTTTTATCACTTTGCTTAGGATTTATTATATATATTATTGTCTATGACAGGAGACAGACAAAATGTGCATGATTAATTTAAATAAGGATAGAAGTATGCCAAAAAAGTAGCAAGCTATTTGGTACACTTTTTCGTTGCTCGCCTCTTTCATAGCCTTCAGCTTCGGCAACTAATAACCACAGTGGCCTCTGGTCTCAGTCACTGATCTCGAGCATGCCTGATTATATTAAAAGATCATTTTTCCCAACGCATTTATCTCGTCAACTCTCCTTCAACCAAAATCAGTGCGTTCAACTAAAATGACCTTACTTTAGAAAAAAGGATTCTTTCCCTGTTTATAGTAGCAAGAGATCAATTTGAGCACAGCGATAAGGTTATTGGCCATTTTTATGTGGATTTAGAAACTACATGAAAGTTCTCGAGTCCACTCAAACCTTTCTGAATGATCTTTGTGTTACGAAGTTGCTCCGGACAAGGCACTGATCATGTGCATCCATCCAAGGTACAACAACATAGTTCTTAAGCGACATCAGAGTGCTTCTTATTAACCCAATATTGAAAGGATATAAAAAAAAACAGCTGAAAGTTTGCATATTCACATCAGAGTAGGTGATCCATACAAACCATATTTACAAACTCTTCTAGGCTTACTGTCTTCCAAGAGCAGGTATAGTAGCAGCACCCTGTTATGTTTGTCATCAGCATCATCATCATCAACATCTTGTCTCAATAACCTCCTTGTATGTATGCATTCAGACGGTCCAGCTCCTCCCTGTACTCACTCACCACGGCGCGAACAACATCTCCAATAGATACCATGCCAATCATTCCCTTATCATCAATCACAGGAATGTGCCTAATGCGTCTATCTGCCACTCATTACAAGTTCCAAGCTTTATAACATCTTTCATTTGAGAAAGTAATCAATAAACTAGAAAACAGTAACACCCCACAGTTCGCAATTTGTACATAATACCTGTCATTAATTGCATTGCCTTCAGAACTTTGGTATCATGCGTGACCGTAATAAGCTTGTTCTGCAGTCACCAAGCATGATTATGCAACCTGTGAACAACTCATATAACCAACGTGTGCTCTTATAAAGCCATCATACCTCTTCAGTCATGATATCCCCAACCTTGGTTGACTTGGACGATCTTCCCTGCACAATTATCTTCCGCAGATAGTCTGGAAGTTTTCAACAAACAAGATATAATTTCAATTGGCAAGTACTAATGCCTCACACCGCATTGTTTGGTGGTGGGGCCACCGACAGCATCATCAAAATTACAATGGGAAATGGTGCCAAACCAAGGTAGCTGTCAAGCTACAATATTTGTTTTTCACAGAAACAAACTCATACTTTGCAAAATGAACATTGGGGACACCCAAACTCCTATTACAAAGCCTTAAATGAGAAATCGATTGTTACAACTTACAAGGAGGTAATTGGAAGCTGAGACTACTTTTAGAAAGGAGTATGTCATTATGCGATTGAGATTACATCCTCCACTAGAAAGGGTTCCAGCAGTGGGACCTGGTTATGTTATTCAACGCCATCATCATTTTTTTCCACATGCCAGGAAAAATAAGAGCCAAGTGGTTCCCTGATTCCATTCAGAGGTTACAGAAAGCTAGAGCTAATAGATGCTTAGAATGGTTCTAAAGGCAGCCAGGAGAGCCCAACTAATATACTAGGGCAATGTGTCAACACACACGCAGACATGCACTTACTCAAAAGAAATCCAACCAAGACTGATTTCTTGCAATCAAGTAGTTGACCAAGACAATAGGAATTAAATGTCTCTCTTCGCAAAAAAGCACTACCATAAGCTTCAGCACTATATGTCCTCACAGAACGAAAGGAATTTCTGATTGTAAAATGTATCTCCATTCAGACTCCTTTTCCATTGTGGGATGCCACATAACTTAAGAAGATATCACGAATTCGAAAATAAGTAATAAAAACAAAGACGTGAGTAATCTAACAAATTGTAATTAAAACTAATAAAATACTGATTATTACTCAATTCATGAAGCATGATAGACTATGAAATAAAATTCAACTACCAAAAGAGGAAACGGGAAGGAAGAGATCTTATAATCTTCAATGGAACTAGAAGAAATGTCATAATGTCCAACTGCCTTAAAAAAGGTCTCATGTATATGCAGAACTTCAGCCATAAGCTTTTTGAGTTGAGTATGAAGTTTTAAAATACCCCTCTCTGTGATGATTCCTGCAATTGATTCCTGCTCACCATGTTTGACAACCACCAAGGCCCCAACGTTGTGATGTGTCATCTGGAGCGAAATGCTTTATCAGCTCAAAAGCTAAAGAAAAGTGGAATATGCACTAACGACAACAACCACCACAAATGCTCACTCTGAAGCGAAGATGCTTACCGACTTGACAGCATCATAAACAGTGTCATCCGTAGTGCACCAAAGCCATGAACCATCCGCATTTTTACCTTTTTCTTTGAGGATGTCAGCAATTGTGGTGCTCTCGAAGCCAGTCTCCTCAATAGGAGCAGAGGAGACTGATTCGAAACGAGAAAACACAACGGGCCGCAAGACTGGACTCGAAACACGGAGATGTTGGAAGAGTGAATCCTTGACAACATTTCCAT